>Ga0207426_1000436_pt1 | contig 67619 bp, 67 predicted proteins | sample AraplaMF_Cvi_mMS_FD_184265 | JGI IMG/M metagenome (GOLD analysis project Ga0207426, IMG submission 184265) | Arabidopsis root microbial communities from the University of North Carolina, USA - plate scrape MF_Cvi_mMS (SPAdes) (version 2) | ecosystem: Host-associated > Plants > Roots > Endosphere...
GCCGAAGGCCAGGTGCTGGTGCGGATCGCCGCCAGCGGGGTGAACCCGCTCGACCTCAAGATCCGTGCCGGCGCCGCGGCCCATGCGAAGCACAAGCTGCCGGCTGTGCTGGGCATCGACCTCGCCGGCACGGTTGCTGCGGTCGGGCCGGGCGTCGCCGCCTTCCGCCCGGGCGACGAGGTCTATGGCATGACGGGCGGCGTCGGCGGCCATCAGGGTTCGCTGGCCGAATTCGCGGCGGTCGATGCGGCGCTCTTGGCGCCGAAGCCGGCCAACCTGTCGATGCGCGAGGCCGCGGCGCTGCCGCTGGTCACGATCACCGCCTGGGAAGGGCTGGTCGACCGCGCCCGGGTGCGGGAGGGGCAGTCGGTGCTGGTTCAGGGCGGCGCCGGCGGCGTCGGCCATGTCGCGGTGCAGCTGGCCCGCGCCTACGGCGCCCGGGTCTTCGCCACCGCCTCGGCCGGGAAGCTGGAGCTGGTAGGGCGCCTCGGTGCCACGCCGATCGACCGTGCCGAGACCGTCGAGGCCTATGTCGCCGCCCACACCGGCGGGCGCGGCTTCGACCTGGTCTACGACACGGTCGGCGGGCCGGTGCTCGATGCCTCTTTCCAGGCGGTGCGGCGCTTCGGCCATGTCGTCAGCGCGCTCGGCTGGGGCAGCCACGCCCTGGCGCCGCTGTCCTTCCGCGCCGCCACCTATTCCGGGGTCTTCACCCTGCTGCCGCTGCTGACTGCCGAGGGCCGGGCGCATCACGGCGGAATCCTGCGCAAGGCCGCAGCGCTGGCCGAAGCCGGCCTGCTCGCCCCGGGTCTCGATCCGCGCCGCTTCACCCTGGACTCGGCCGAGGCCGCGCATCAGGCGGTCGCGGCCGGGCCGGCCGGCAAGGTCGTGGTCGAGATCGGGTGACAGCGCTCACCCCGGCGGGAACGCCACCATGTTCGGGCTGCCGATCGGCAGATAGCGGCCGGTGAAGGCCAGCGCTCCGGATTGCGGGTCGACCCGGAACAGGGTGACGTTGTCGCTGCGCCGGTTGCAGGCCAGCAGGAAGCGGCCGGTCGGGTCCAGCGCCACATGGTTCGGATAGTCGCCGCGGGTCCATTCCGCGTCCAGCCAGCGCAGCGTCCCGTCCGGGCGGATGCCGAAGATGGCCATGCTGTTGTGCAGCCGGTTGCCGGAATAGAGGAAGCGGCCGTCGCGGCTGACCGCCAGCGCCGAGGCGAAGCTGGAGCCGCCGAAGCCCGGCGGCAGCGAGCTCAGTTGCTGCTTCAGCGGGGCGCGGCCGGTCGTCGGGTCCCAGCCATGGACCGCCAGCTGCGACGCCTCCTCATAGGTGGTGTAGAAGATGCGGCCGTTCGGGTGGAAGGCGAGGTGCCGCGGCCCGGCGCCGGCCGAGGCGGTCGGGAAGAAGGGCGGGTCGGCCGGGCGCAGCGTTCCGGCCGTCTCGTCGAGGGTCCAGACATGGATGCGGTCCTGGCCGAGATCGGTGCTCAGCACGAAGCGGCCGGCGGTCTCGATGATATGGGCATGCGAGCCGTCATGGCCGCTGATGGCGAAGCTGCCGGGCGGCCCGGCCTCGGCCCGGTCCGCGCCGATCGGCCCTGCCGGCGCCTGCACATCGGTGGCGGTGCCCAGCGACCCGTCGGCCGCGATCGGCAGCACCGCCAGCCGGCCGTCGCCGTAATTCGCCACCAGCAGATGCTGGCCGCCGGGATGGACGCTGGCATGGCACGGCACGGTGCCGCCGGAGCCGACGGTGTTCAGCACGACCAGGTCGCCGCTCCGCGGCTCGACCCGGTAGGCGGTGACGGCGCCCTGCGCCGCGCCTTCGAATTCGTCGATCTCGTTGACGGCATAGGCATGCGCCCCGTCCGGGGCGAAGGCGAGCCAGGAGGGGCTCGGCCCGGCGACGCTGCGCAGCGCCTCCAGCCGGCCGGTCTCCGGGTCCAGCCGGGCCAGGGTGATGCCCTCGCCGTTGCCGGACGCGCCCGTATAGCTGCAGATATAGACCAGCATCGCCTGCCCCCGTCGGTTCTTCCCGATCGGATAGCATCCGCCTCGCGCATTGTCAGCGCCGCCGCGTGCGGCTATCACCCGCCATCCGCCGCCACTGCCGGGAGCCGATGATGGCCGACACCCCGCCCGACCGCCTGTCGAACAATCCGAACAGCCCGCATTTCGACGAGGCGGCGCTGCGCCGCGGCGTCGGCATCCGCTTCAACGGCGCCGAGCGCACCAATGTCGAGGAGTACTGCGTCAGCGAGGGCTGGGTCCGCCTGTCGATGGGCAAGGCGCTGGACCGCCGCGGCAACCCGCTGACGATGAAGATGACCGGCACGGTCGAGCCGTATTTCCGGGACGACGCGCCGGAGGCTTGAGGCTTCCGCAGGAACATGGGCCGGCCATCCGGCATTGAGTCCTCGGGATCCGTGATCCCGGGAGGCGCCGGATGGATGGATCGATGCTTTCTCCGCGGACGGTGCTGGTCGCCGTGCTCGGTGTTCTGGTCTATCTCGGCCTGGCCGTGCTCGGCTGGGGCGGGTTCGCCGCCTTCTTCGCCCATCCGGCCCGCACCGCCCTGGTCGTGATCACCGTGGTGCTGACCGCGGCCAGTCTGTTCAGCGGCGGCAATCTCAGCCCCGGCGAGCGCGAGGACCGCCGCAACCGCTGGGTGCTGGCGGCCTTCACCGTGCTCGGGTTGCTCGGCGCCTATGTGCCGGCCTGGACCGACCGGATGGAGGCCTGGACGTTGGACGGCGACACGATGCGCTGGCTCGGGGTCGTGCTGTTCGCCCTCGGTGGCGTGGTGCGGCTGTGGCCGGTCTTCGTGCTGGGCCGGCGGTTCAGCGGGCTAGTGGCGATCCAGCCGGGGCACACGCTGGTCACGACCGGCATCTACGCCATGATCCGCCACCCGAGCTATCTCGGGCTGATGATCGGTGCGCTGGGCTGGGCGCTGGCTTTCCGCTCGGCGGTCGGGGTAGTGCTGGCGCTGCTCAACCTGCTGCCGCTCCTGGCCCGCATCCGGGCCGAGGAACGGCTGCTGGCCGGCCAGTTCGGCGCGGAGTACCAGGCCTATCGCCGCCGCACCTGGCGGATGGTGCCCGGACTGTACTGAGCAAGACCGCGCTCGCATTGCGTCTCCCGCTCGCGAGACCTTTTCAGAATCCCCCAACCCATCATCCCCGCGCAAGCGGGGATCTCGTAGCGCTTTGACTCGAAAGAGATTCCCGCTTTCGCGGGAATGACGACGAAGTGATGGGTCGTTGTTTTGAAAGGGTCTCGCTTGGCGGGAGAGGTCGGGCGCCCGCAGCCCGCCTCAGGCCGCCGCCTTCGCCGCACCCGCGATCAATGCGCCCAGCCGGCCGATGCCGTCGTCGATCGCGGCACCGTCGGCCAGGGAGAAGGACAGGCGCAGCGTGTTGCCGGCGGTGCCGTCGGCGTGGAAGGCGCGGCCGGGGACGAAGGCGACGCCCTGGTCCACCGCCCGGGCCAGCAGCGCCGCGCCGTCCAGCCCCTCCGGCAGCGTCACCCAGATGAACATGCCGCCCTCCGGCCGGGTCCAGCTCACCCCCGCGGGCATGTGGCGCTCGAGCGCCGCCAGCATGCGGTCGCGCCGGTCGCGATAGGCGGCGCGGATCTTCTCCACCTGGGCCGGATAGGCATGCTCGGCCGCGTGGTGCATCACCATCTGGTTGATCGTCGGCGTGTGCAGATCGGCCGCCTGCTTGGTCAGCACCAGCTTCTGCACCACGCCGCGGGCGGCGCAGATCCAGCCGATGCGCAGCCCCGGCGCCAGGGTTTTCGAGAAGCTGCCGCAATGGATCACCCGGCTGCGGTCGATGCCGCCCTTGGCCGCCACGTCCAGCGCCAGCAGCGGCGGCACATCCTCGCCGTCATAGCGCAGCGCCTGATAAGCCGAATCCTCGACCAGCGGGATGTCGAGCTCATCGGCCAGGGCCAGGGCGCGCTCGCGGGCGGCCAGGCTCAGCGTCTCGCCCGAGGGGTTGGCGAAGTCCGGCGTCAGATAGGCCAGCCGCACCCGGCTGCCGGCCGCCTCGGCCGCCGCGCGATAGGCGTCCGGCGTGGCGTTGCCGTGCTCCGGCTCCAGCCGGTCGTAGCGCGGCTCATAGGCGTTGAAGGCCTGCAGCGCGCCGAGATAGGTCGGCCAGCCGACCAACGCGGTGTCGCCGGGCGACAGGAACAGCTTGCCGAGATAGTCCAGCCCCTGCTGCGAGCCGGAGGTGACGACGATGTTGTCGGCGCCGCAGGGCACGCCGATCGAGGCCATGTGCCGGGCGATCCACTGCCGCAGCGGGGCGTAGCCCTCGCTGACCGAATACTGCAGCGCGGTGTCGCCGGCGGCGAGCGCGGCCGCGTAGCCGGCGCGGATGGTGTCGGCCGGGAACAGCGCCGGGTCGGGGATGCCGCCGGCGAAGGAGATCACGCCCGGCCGGTCCAGCAGCTTCAGCAACTCGCGGATCTCGGAGGCGCGCATCCGCGCGGCCCGGGTGGCGTAGTGAGTGTCGCCGATGGTCATGGTGTCCTCGGTCTTCCTGGGCGCGGCGTCTGTCCCGGCGCCGTTCCCCGACCGAACCACGCCTTGCCGATTTATGTCAATGAAGCTGACCTATTTCATGCCAGAGTTGCGCTGAATGCGGATGTCGAGACATTTTATTTCGCAACATGGCGATCGCCAGAGGCAGGCCCTGCATAGGGGAATAGTCATCTCAGGCGGAGATCCGATGTACTCCGAAAGCCTTAGGACGGTGCCATTCGAGTAATCGCTGGATCGCCTCGTCCGATGTCTTGGCCAAGCTTGCGCCATGTCGGCAATAACGATATCCTGATGTTGAGATACTTCTTTTCCTATCTTTGGGTAATGCCAAACGATTACTGTGATCTTGCCTAAGGGTCGATATGATTTGGGATGGCCGGCCGTGGCTTAGGATTTCCGGGACGAGGAAGACGTTGGCGTCTCTCGTCCTGCTCGGCATGCTTGCGGGGGGATTGCCCCCCATCCTCGCGGCAGGCCAGGACGATGTCGACGCGGCGCTCAGCCTGGCCGAGTTTCTGCGCAGCGCGCGCACCGTGATTTCGGCGAACCAGGATCGGATCAACGACCCTGCTCTCGGTGACAAGGGGCTGACCGGCGATGCCGTGGTCGAGGCGGCGATCCGGAACATGATCGCGACCACCGGCGTCGATCCGCGCAAGGTCGATCCCAAGTCGGAGAAGGGGCGGCTGCTCACCGCCATGGCCCTGGCGGTCAAGGAGGTGATGGACGCCAACCAGCCGGTGATCAACGAAAAGGGCGAGGGCTTCAAGGGCTTCGTTCCCGCCGTCTTCGCCCGGCTGGCGACCGAGCAGTTCCGCCGCGACGAGAGCGGCCGGGCCGAGATCAAGGTGACGGCGCCGCCGGAGCTGGTGCGCAACCGCAAGGCCTCGCCCGACGCGTTCGAGACCGATGTCATCCGCAGCAAGTTCCAATCGCCCGGCTGGACCAGGGATGCCGTCTACGCCGCGACGACCACCGTGAACGGGCGTCCCGCCACCCGCGTCCTGGTGCCGGAATATTACGGCGCCGACTGCCTCTCCTGCCACGGCAAGCCCAAGGGCGAGATCGACATCACCGGCTATCCGAAGGAAGGCGCGAGCCTGGGGGATCTGGGCGGCGTCGTGAGCGTCACCTTGTTCGACTGAGCCAGACCGGCGGTGGGCCGCCGGCCGCCGAGGAGCGGCATGTCGCAGCTTTCGATCCGTACCCGGCTGGTCTCCCTGGCGGTCCTGCTGCTGGCGATCCTCACCGCGACCACGCTCTACCTGAACCGCCAGGTGGCGTCCGAAGCGGCGGCGCTGGCCGACGAGGCGCGGCTGGTCTCGGTGCTGAAGACGGCGAACAAGGCGAACAAGGATTTCGGCGACCTCAAATACTGGCTGACCGACCTGGCCGTGAGCCTGCTCGTCCGGTCGGAGATGAACGCCCGCGCCGCCCGGGACCAGCTGTCGGCCGACCTTGCCGCCCTGGCCCCCTACGATCCCGATGGCGTGCGGTCGATTCAGGCCGAGATCGAACCGCTCATGAACCAGGCGCTCAAGGCCGTCGACGCCTACACCGACGACCAGCGCGTCGTCGGCAACGCGCTGATGTCGCAGACCCGCAACCACATCCTGGCCATCGACGCCGCCCTGGCCGGGATGGTCGACCGCCTCGAGGACGAGGCCGTGGCCAAGCGCGACGCGGCCGCAAGCAACGCCGAGACGGCGGTGCAGCTGTCGCTGGCGGCCGGCGTCCTTGCCTTCCTCCTGGCGGCGGTGCTGACCGCGGTCATCGTCCGCTCGATCATCGGGCCGCTGCGCCAGCTGGAGCACGCCATGGCCGCGATCACCAGCGGCCGGCTCGACGTCGCGCTGCCGCCGGCCGGGCATGACGAGATCGGCGAGATGACCCGGACCCTCGGGCTGCTGCAGCGCAGCCTGGTCGAGCGCGACCGGCTGGAGCGGCAGCACCGCGAGGCGGAGGCCGAGGCGCAGCGGGCCCGGCGCCAGCTCGGCGAGGCGATCGAGACGATCTCCGAAGGCTTCGCCCTGTACGATGCCGAGGACCGGCTGGTGATCTGCAACAGCCGCTATCGCGAGATGTATGCCGGGGTCGATGTCACGATCCGGCCGGGCATCCACTACCAGGAGGTGATCCAGGCGGCCGCGCAGGCCGGGATGATCCCGGATGCCAACGGCCATCTCGATGCCTGGCTGACGGCGCGGCTCGACCGCCATCATCATCCGGGCGGCGCCTATGAGCAGCGGCGGGCCGGCGGCCGCTGGCTGAAGATCAGCGAGCGCATCACCGCCGATGGCGGCTGCGTCGGCGTGTTCACCGACATCACCGAGCTGAAGGCGCGGGAGGCGCAGCTGGGCGAGCTGGTCGACCGGCTGGCCGATGCCCGCGACCAGGCCACCCACGCGACGCTGGCGAAAAGCCGCTTCCTGGCGAATATGAGCCACGAGCTGCGGACCCCGCTCAACGCCATCATCGGCCTGGCGGAGATGCTGGCGGAGGATGCCGAGGACCAGGCGCTGACGGAGTTCGGCGAGCCGCTGGACCGCATCCTGCGGGCCGGCCGGCACCTGCTGGAGCTGATCAACGACGTCCTCGACCTGTCGAAGATCGAGGCCGGGCGCCTCGACCTGCATGAGGAGGAGATCGACCTCGCCGCCCTGGTCGCCGATCTGGCCGGTGCATCGCAGCCGCTGGCCGATCGCAACGGCAATCGCCTGGTGGTCGAGCGGCCGGCCGGGCTGGGCGCCATGCGGGCCGACCAGACCCGCCTGCGACAGATCATCCTCAACCTGCTCAGCAATGCCTGCAAATTCACCGAAGGCGGAACGGTGACGCTGGCGGTGGCGCGCGAGGCCGAAGCGGGCTGGGTCACCTTCCGCGTCTCGGACACCGGCATCGGCATGACCCGCGACCAGCTCGGCCGGCTGTTCCAGGAATTCACCCAGGCCGACAGCTCGACCACCCGCAAATACGGCGGCACCGGGCTGGGGCTGGCGATCAGCCAGCGGCTGGCGGCGCTGATGGGCGGCACCATCGCGGTCGAGAGCGAGCCGGGCGTCGGCACCAGCTTCACCGTCCGCCTGCCGGCGGGCTCTGTCGTCACGGCGGAGGTGATCCCCGGGCCGGCTCCCGTACCGGCCGGGGCCGTCGCCGCGGTCCCGGACGCCGCGCGCCCAGCCCCCGTGCAGATGGGCGCCGACCGGGTCCTGGTGGTCGATGACGACGCCACGGTGCGCGACCTGATGCGCCGCTTCCTCGGCCGCGAGGGCTTCGACGTCGTCACCGCCGGGAGCGGCGCCGAGGCGCTGGCGGCGGCCCGGACGCAGCGCCCGTCGGTCATCACCCTCGACGTGCTGATGCCGGACATGGACGGCTGGAGCGTGCTGCAGGAGCTGAAGTCGGACCCGGAGCTGGCGGGCATCCCGGTGATCATGGTCACGATCGTCGACGAGAAGCAGAAGGGCATCGCCCTCGGCGCGTCCGACTACCTCAACAAGCCGATCGACCGCGCCCGCCTCGCCGCGATCCTGGCCCGCTACCGGTCCGCGGGCGCGGCGACGCGCCGGGTGCTGGTGGTCGAGGACGATGCCGCGACCCGGATGATGATGCGCCGCCTGCTGATCGGCGAGGGCTGGCAGGTCGCCGAGGCCGGCGACGGCCACGAGGCGCTGGCACGGATGGGCCGCGAGCGGCCGGACCTGATCCTGCTCGACCTGATGATGCCGGAGATGGACGGCTTCGAATTCCTCGCCGCCTGCCGCAAGGTGCCCGAATTCGGCGGCATCCCGGTCATCATCGTCACCGCCGCCGACCTCACCGCCCATGACCACCGGCGCCTGAACGGCGGTGTCGAGCACATCCTGCAGAAGGCGGCCTTCGAGCAGCACGAGCTGCTGGCGCAGATCCGCCAGCTGGTCGGCCGCTATGCGACGGCCGCAACCCTGCGGAGGGCCTGACCATGGCGACCATCCTCTATGTCGAGGACAACGAGGACAATGTCTACATGCTGTCCTCCCGCCTGCAGCGGCGCGGCTTCGAGGTGATTGTCGCCCGCGACGGGGCGGAAGGGGTCGCGATGGCCGGCCGCGAGCGCCCGGACCTGGTGCTGATGGATCTCAGCCTGCCGGTGATCGACGGCTGGGAGGCGACTCGCCAGATCAAGGCCGCGGCCAGCGGCACCCCGGTGATCGCATTGTCGGCCCACGCCATGGCGGGCGACCGCGAGAAGGCCCTGGCGGCGGGTTGCGACGACTACGACACCAAGCCGGTCGACCTGCCGCGGCTGCTGCGCAAGATCGAGGCCTTGCTGGACAAGGGGCGGCGCGATGGCTGACCCGGCGGCCGCCATCCTGATCGTCGACGACGACGAGATGAACCGCTACACCCTGGCCCGCCGGCTGCGGCGCGAAGGCTATCACAACCTGACCGAGGCGGCGGCCGGCGTCGCCGCCCTGGCCCTGCTGCGCAGCCGTGCATTCGATCTCGTGCTGCTCGACGTGATGATGCCGGGCATGGACGGCTACGAGGTGCTGGCGACGCTGAAGTCGGACCCGGCGCTGAGCGGCATCCCGGTGATCATGATCTCGGCGCTCGACGAGGTCGACAGCGTGGTGCGCTGCATCGAGCTGGGGGCGGAGGACTATCTGCCCAAGCCGTTCAATCCCGTCCTGCTGCGGGCGCGCGTCGGCGCGTCGCTGGAGAAGAAGGCGCTGCGCGATCAGGAGGCGGCCTATCTCGGCGAGATCGAGCGCGAGAAGGAGCGCAGCGACCGCCTGCTGCGCGCCATCCTGCCTTCCGGCGCGATCAGTGAGCTCAAGGCGACCGACCGGGTCGCGCCGCGGCGCTACGAGAATGTGGCGGTGCTGTTCTGCGACATCGTCGACTTCACCGCCTATTGCGACCGCAACCCGCCGGAGCAGGTGGTGGCCGAGCTGCAGGGCCTGGTGGAGGCGTTCGAAGCCATCGTCGCCGACCACGGGCTGGAGAAGATCAAGACCATCGGCGACGCCCTGATGGCGACGGCGGGGCTGCTGGAGGGGGCCGAGGATCCGTTGCCGGCCAGCATCCGCTGCGGTCTCGGCCTGGTGGCGGCGGCCCGGCAGGCGAAGCCCGGCTGGGGCGTCCGCGTCGGCATCCATCACGGCCCGGTGGTGGCGGGCGTGATCGGCCGGCGGCAGTTCCTGTTCGACCTCTGGGGCGACACGGTGAACACGGCGGCGCGGATCACCGCCTGCGCCAACGCCAATTCGGTGTTCCTGAGCGCCGCGCTCTGGCACCCCATCCGCGATCGCTGCCGCGCCCGCAGCCAGGGTCTCTACGAGCTCAAGGGCAAGGGGCAGCTTGAGCTGGTCGAGTGCGAGGGGATCGATTGACGCCTGCGGCTCCGCGCCCTCAGCACGCCTTGCGCAGGGCGAAGGCGGGCGCCGGGGACGGCACCGACGAGCTGCGCCGGGCGGTCGGCTGCGGCACGGCGGCGGCCGGCCGTGCGGCAGCCTCCTGCTCGCTGGCGGCGAACGCCTCCAGCTCCGCCGCCAGCGACGGCGGCAGGTGGCGGAAGCGGCCGCCCAGGCGGATCTGCATCAGATGGGCGACCAGCGGGAATCCGGTCATGAGGGACATGACGGTCTCCTTTGAATCGATTTTTTGAATCGATTCATAATTGCGCCTCCCAGGCGCGCCGTCAAGGAGTTTTTGAATCGGTTCAAGAACGCGGCTAGGGTGGGCCATGCCCGAGGACGCCCCGACGCCCGACGCCCCGAAGCCGAAAGCGCGCCTGCGCGACATCGCCACCGCGGCAGGGGTGGCGCAGGGCACCGTCTCCAACGTCTTTAACCATCCCGAGCGGGTCAGCGACACGATCCGCGCCAGGGTGATGGAAGCGGCTACGGCACTCGGCTACCAGGGCCCCGACCCGCTGGCCCGGATGCTGCGCACCGGCCATATCGGCACCATCGCGGTGATGATCCCGGAGGGGCTGGGCTATGCCTTCGGCGATCCGGCGGCGCTGGCCCTGATCCAGGGCGTCGCCGCGGTGTGCGACGAGACCGGGCGCGGCATCTCGGTCTATGCCGCCGCGGATGTCGAGGCGGCGCGCCGCGCCCTGGCCTCGGCCGCGGTCGACGGCTTCATCATGTACTGCATGGAGGAGGAGCCGGGGGTCCTCGACATCATCCGCAGCCGCGGCCTGCCGGTGGTGACGGTCGACCAGCCGCTGGTCGAGGGCTGCCGCACTGTCACCGTCGCCGACCGCAGCGGCGCCGAGGCCTCGGCCCGCCACCTGCTCGAGCTCGGCCACCGCCGCATCGGCGTGCTGTCGATGGAGCTGATGCCGGATTCGCGCGAGGGCGAGGTGTCCCTGCCCCGCATCCGCGACTCGATCTACGACGCCTGCCAGCAGCGGCTCCTCGGCTATCTCGACGTGCTGGCGGAGGCCGGCATCCCGGCCGGCGAGGTGGCGATCGAGGAATGCCTGTTCGAGGCCGAGTCGATCGAGCGCAGCATGCCGCGGCTGATGCGGCGCCGGCCGGGGCTGACCGCGATCCTCGCCACCTGCGACCGGCTGGCGCTGTGGGCCATGGCATGGCTGGCGCGGCAGGGCCTGTCGGTGCCGGGCGACGTCTCGGTGACCGGCTTCGACGACATCGCCGCGGCCGCCACCTCCCGGCCGCCGCTGACCACCATCCGCCAGCCGCTGGTCGAGAAGGGACGGGCGGCAGCGGAGTTGCTGATCGACCCGCGCGGCCGCGACCAGATCCACTTCGGTACCGAGCTGGTGCTGCGCGCCTCGACCGGCCCGGCGAAGGGCTGACCTGCCGCCCGGCGGCGGAACGAATTCCGGCGGGATGGGTTTTTTCGCCGCCCGCAAGGCCGTGGCCCGGCGCGGGGTTCCGAAAGCGTGGGGAGAAGCGTTTCGTGAAGCAGTTCCTGTTCGCCGCGGCCCTGGTGCCGCTGCTGGCCGTGCCCGCATTCGCCGGCTGCAACGAGGATTTCATGGCGCAGACCAAGGCGATCCCGCCGCTGCAATCCGCCCGGCTGAAGAGCCTGATGGCGCCCCAGGCGGAGAAATGCGCCGCGCACAAGTCGCTGGTCGAGGCCTATGTCAAGCTGGGCGACCTCTACAAGACCTGCCAGGCCGATCTCGGGCTCCGCGACTCGGACCTGCAGGAGCATCAGCAGATGACCACCGACGAGCAGAAGAGCTACGCCGAGGAGTGCGGCTCCTAACCCGTCGCTAAGCGCCGACCAGGCCCGGCAGCGCCGCCAGCGTGTCGACCTCGCGGTCCGGCGCGCCGGGCAGGCGCTCCCGCGGCTGCCGTCTGCGGTTGCACCACACCACCTGCATCCCGAAGGCCGAGGCGCCGTAGGCGTCCCAGCCGTTCGAAGACTGGAAGGCGATCGCCCGCGCCGGCAGGCCGAGCGTGTCGAGCGCCAGCTGGTAGACGCTGGCATGCGGCTTGTAGATCCCCGCCTGCTCCACCGACAGCAGCGCGTCGAACTCCAGCCCGGCCCCGGCGACCAGCGCCTCGATCATCCGCGGCGTGCCGTTCGACAGGATCGCGGTCTTCAGCCCGGCGGCGCGCAGCCGGCGCAGCACCTCGGGCACCTCGGGATAGGGATCGAGCGTCAGGTACAGCTGCATCAGCCGGTCCCGCAGGCCGGCACGTTCGATGGCCAGCGCCTCCAGCGCGAAGTCCAGCGCGTCGCCGGTGACCTGCCAGAAATCGGCGTGGCGGCCCTGCACCGCCCGCAGCCAGGTGTAGGCCAGCTGCTTCTCGCGCCACAGGGCGGCCAGCGGGCCGGCCTTGTCGCCCAGCAGCTCGGCGCTGCGCCGGGCGGCGGAGGCGGTGTCGAACAGCGTGCCATAAGCATCGAAGACGCAGGCCTTCACCCCGGTCAGCGCATCCATGGTCTGCTCCCTGTTCAGCCCTCGGCTTCGACCGCCGGCCGCTGCTCGGCCCAGGTCAGGATCGCGTCCAGCGCCGGGCACAGCGCCTGGCCCCAGTCGGTCAGCGCGTATTCCACCTTGGGCGGCACCTGGTGGTGGACGATGCGGCGGACGATGCCGTCGGTCTCCATCTGCCGCAGCTGCTGGATCAGCATCTTCTGCGAGATCGCCGGAATCGCGCGCTCCAGCTCCGAGAAGCGCAGCAGCCTGCCGCCGAACAGGTGGAACAGGATCACCAGCTTCCACCGCCCCTCCAGGACCTTCAACGCTTGCTCGACGCCCGCGGCGGCAGAGCCTGGAGTGTAGAGCGGGCGCTCACCTTCGGGTGAGTACCTTACTTTTTCGTGCGTACTTGCCATCCTGAAACCCTATTCCCATCCTCGGTGTCCCGCAACCGGAGGATCCGCCATGACGCTCAAGCTCCCCGATCCGATCGCCGCCTATGTCGCCGCCGACAATGCCGGGGATGATGCGGCGCTGGCCGCCTGCTTCGCCGCCGATGCCGTGGTCCGCGACGAGGGCCGCACCATCCGCGGCGCGGACGCCATCCTGGCCTGGAAGGCCGAGTCGAAGCGGAAATACCAGTATACGGTCGAGCCGATCGCCGTGTCCGAGGCGGAAGGCGGGGCGGTGCTCACCGGCCGGGTCTCCGGTCAGTTCGCGGGCAGCCCGGTCGAGTTGCGCTACGTCTTCGGCCTGAAGGACGGCCGCATCGCGACGCTGGAGATCCACGGATGACCGCCCGACCCGTCTTCCCGGCGGATCCGCGCGAGCTCGCGGGCAAGCGCGCCTTGGTGACCAGCGGCAGCCGCGGCATCGGTGCCGCGGTGGCGGCGCGGCTGCGCCGGGCCGGCGCTCTTGTGCTCGCCGTCGCCCGCGGCCGGCCGTCCGATCTGGACGATTCCGAGCCCTTCGTGACGGCGAACCTGGCCGAGCCCGAAGGCTGCACTGTCGTGGCCGAAGCGGTGCGGGACCGGCTCGGCGGCGCCGACATCCTCGTCCATGTCCTCGGCGGCTCGAAGGCCCCGGCCGGCGGCTTCGCGGTGCTGGACGACGGCGAATGGCAGCGCGCCCTTGATCTCAACCTGCTGCCGGCAGTGCGGCTGGACCGGGCGCTGCTGCCGGGAATGCTCGACCGCGGCGCCGGCGTGATCATCCATGTCGGATCGATCCAGAGCCGGCTGCCGCTGCCGGAGGCGACCATCGCCTACGCCGCGGCCAAGGCGGCGCTGTCGACCTACAGCAAGGCGCTGGCGAAGGAGGTCGGGCCGAAAGGCGTGCGCGTCGTCCGGGTGGCGCCGGGCTGGGTCCAGACCGACGGCGCCATCGGGCTGATCGAGGAGCTGGCGGCCAAGCTGGGCACCGATGCCGATGGCGCCCGCCAGGCCCTGATGGCGTCGCTGGGAGGTATCCCGATCGGGCGCCCGGCCTGGCCGGAGGAGGTGGCGGAGCTGGTCACGTTCCTGGCCTCCGACCGCGCCGCCGCGATTCATGGCAGCGAGCATGTGATCGACGGCGGCACTCTTCCTGTGGCCTGAGCCGCCGAACGCGTCACACCGCGTTGGTCAGCGGCCGGCCGGCGAAGAAGTTGTCGAGCGCGTCGATCGTCATCCGGCACATCTCGCGATGGGCGGCCTCGGTCATGCTGGCGATGTGCGGTGCCAGCACCACATTCTCCAGCCGCTGCAGCGCCTCCGGCACCTGTGGCTCGTGCTCGAACACGTCCAGCCCGGCGCCGGCGATGGTGCCGGCTTGCAGCGCCGCGATCAGCGCCGGCTCGTCCAGCACCTCGCCGCGGGCGATGTTGACGACATGGCCCTTCGGTCCCAGCGCCTCCAGCACGGCCCCGTTCACGATGCCGCGGGTGCCGGCGTCGGAGCGGCAGGAGACGACCAGGATGTCCGCCCATTCCGCCAGTGAGGCCAGGCTGTGGTGATACGCCCAGGGCACGCCCGGCTTCGGCCGGCGGTTGTGGTAGGCGACCTCCATGTCGAAGGCGGCGGCGCGGCGCGCGATCTTCTCGCCGATCGAGCCCAGGCCGAGGATGCCAACCCGGCGCCCGGCCAGGCCGGTCGAGATCAGCGACGGCGGCGCCGCCGGGCGGGTCCATTGCCCGGCGCGGACGAAGCGGTCGCCCTCGCCCAGCCGGCGCACGCTGGCCAGCAGCAGGGTCAGCGCCATGTCGGCGACGCAGGCGGCGTTGGCGCCGGTGTTGCTGGTGACGGCGATGCCGCGCGCCTTCGCCGCCGCCACGTCGATCCGCTCATAGCCCGAGCCGTAGCAGGCGATGATGCCGAGATTGGGCAGCCGGTCGATCAGCACGCGGTCGATGCCGATCACGCCGATGGTGACGACGCCGCGGATGCGGTCGGCCTGGGGCAGCGGGTCGGCCTCGGCGCCCGCGCGCGAATGCTCGATCAGGTCGTAGCGCTCGCGCATCGGGCGCAGCGACGCCTCCGGCATGCCGGGATGGAGGTGCAGGACGGTTTCGGGCACGGGCTGGGTTCCATCGCCGGGGATCGGGCGGGTCACCGTCCTAGCACGGGATTCGGCCGAGGTCTCCCAGGGTCTTGCGCCCCGTGGTGCTGTGGCGCAGCCTGGGGCGATCCCGTCGGAGGTCCCCCGATGCTGGCCCGATTCATCGCCCTGGTGCTGATCATGATTGCCACCCCCGCCGCGGCCCGGCCGCTCGACTGGTCCGCCGTGCCGCTGCCGAAGCTGGAAGGCGGCGCCTTCGCCCCGGACGCCTTCGCCGGCAAGGTGGTGCTGGTGGTCAACACCGCCTCCTTCTGCGGCTTCACCAGGCAGTATGCCGGGCTGGAGGAGCTGTGGACCAAGCACCGCGACGGCGGCTTCGTGCTGCTCGGCGTGCCGTCGAACGATTTCGGGGCGCAGGAGCCGGGCTCGGAAGGCCAGATCAAGGAATTCTGCGAGACCACCTTCGGCATCGACTTCCCGATGCTGGCCAAGCAGCCGGTGGTCGGCGCCGACGCCCATCCGCTGTACCGCTGGGCGGCGCAGCAGGACGCGGCGGCGGTGCCGAAATGGAACTTCCACAAGCTCTTGATCGGCCGAGACGGCACCCTGCTGGCCGCCTTCCCGAGCGGCGCCGAGCCGACCGGGCCGGAGGTGACCAAGGCGGTCGACGCGGCGCTGGCGCGCTGACCGGGGCGACGCGTCTCAATATCCCCGCGAGGAGTTGCGCGGTGAGCCGGCTTCAGACGCCGCTGCTACACCTCATCCCTGCTCACCGGCAGATGCCGCCGCCTGGTGATGATGGTTTCATATGACATTCGCATTCCAGGGGCGTAATATTCACAATTGTTAAGAACAAAAATCTCATCATGGGGAGGAATTCCATGATCATCATCTTCAGAGAAGATCGGTCGGCATATCCGAGAGAAATCTAGGATCTTCTTTCGGTCGCCTTGAACGAGATGTGACGGGCGTCGGCATCTTCTTATATTCGACGATGGCCAGGCGACGATCCGCATGGCGCAGTCCGCTCCGGCACATCTTGGTCCTTCGCTGCAACCACCCTTACCTGGGAGGTCAAGATGGCTGGCTATTGTCTGCTGATCAACTTCACGGACCAGGGAATCCGGACCATCCGTGACGGCGCCAAGCGCATCGATGCCGGGCGGGACCTCGCCCGGCGTCTCGGCATCGAGTTCAAGGAGTTGTCCCTCTGCATCGGGCCGTACGACATCATGATCCATGTGGATGCCCCGGATGACGAGACGGTTGCGAGGTTCGTGCTCGCCGTCGGTTCGCGCGGAAATGTGCGGACCACGACGATGAAGACGTTCCCGGAGCAGGACTATCGGAAGATGCTGGTCGATCTTCCCGAATAGCAAGCCTTGCGCCCGGTCTCGTCCGGAGGTGCACAAAGACTGGAGGAAACGATGACCAGCGCATTGCAGGCCGCGGCCGACGGCGTGCTGAACCGGACGGTTGCGGGCAGCCCCAGGGTGCCGGGCGTCGTCGCCATGATCACCGGTCGGCGCGAGACGCTCTACGAGGGCGCTGCGGGCCAACGCATGCTCGGCCAGGATGCCGGCATGACGGCCGACAGCGTCTTCGCCATGTTCTCGACGACCAAGGCGATAACGGGCACCGCCGTGCTGCAATGCGTGGAGGAGGGCAGGCTCGACCTCGACGCCCCCGCGAAGATCTATGTCCCCGATATCGGCGAGCTGCAGGTGCTCGACCGATTCGACGCGGCGGGCCGGCCGCAGCTTCGCCCACCGAAGCGCGACATCACCACCCGCATGCTGATGCTGCACACGGCCGGCCTGGCCTATGACATCTTCAACGAGGCCTATCACCGGCTCGCCAGCGAGCACGGTCAACCGCGCGTCACGACCGGATTGAAGGCGTCGATCATGACGCCGCTCCTGTTCGATCCGGGCGACCGCTGGGAATATGGCAGCAATCTCGACTGGTGCGGCCAGGTCGTCGAAGCCATCCGCGGCCAGCGCCTGGGCGACGTCATGCGGGAGCGGATCTTCGAGCCGCTCGGCATGACGGACACCGCCTTCCGCCTCACGCCGTCGATGCGGGCCAGGCTGGCGGCCATGCATCGGCGCGAGGCCGACGGCTCGCTGACCCCGATGCCCGATTTCGAGCTGCCGCAGGACCCGGAAATCCACATGGGCGGGCACGGGCTCTATTCGACGGTGGGCGACTATTGCCGCTTCATCCGCATGTGGCTGAACGACGGGGCGGGAGAGGCCGGGCCGGTGCTGCGGCCCGAAACCGTCCGCGCCGCGGCGGCGAACGGCCTGGGCGACAAGAAGATCAGGATGCTGCCGGGCGTCATTCCGGCGCTGTCGAACGACGCCGAGTTCTTCCCGGGCATGCCGAAATCATGGGGCTACAGCTTCATGATCAATGACGAGGATGCGCCGACCGGTCGCCCGGCCGGCGCGCTCTGCTGGGCGGGGCTCGCCAATCTGTTCTACTGGATCGACCGCAGGAACGGCATCGGCGGCTTCTGGGCGACGCAGATCCTGCCGTTCGGCGATGCCCTGTCGTTCACCGGTTCCATGGATTTCGAGACGGCCGCCTATCGCAGCCTGGTCACCAGCAAGGCCGCATAGGATCCCCGCGGAAGCTCGGCAGGGGATGGTCAGGCGGCGCGGCTGGCGGCGGCCTGGCGCAGGACCGGCAGCATGTCCTCCGGCTCCGGCCGGCGGGTGTAGTCGGGGTTGACCTCGGCGTAGAGGATCGTGCCGTCCCGGGCGATGACGTAGCGGCCCGGCATCGGCAGGGTCCAGGCGGGGTCGGCGTTGAAGCTCGGCAGGTCGTTCTTCAAGCTCTTGTACAGCTCGACCAGATAATCCGGCAGCCGGAAGCGCAGCCCGAAGGCGGCCGCCACCGTGCCTTCGGGATCGGACAGGATCGGGAAGCCCAGGCTGTTCTGGCGCAGGGATTTGCGGCTGTTCGGGGCGGTCTGCGGCGAGATCGCCACCAGGGTGGCGCCGAGCTGCTCGAAGGCCGGCCGGGCCGCCTCCAGCGCCCGCAGCTCCATGTTGCAATACGGGCACCAGACGCCACGGTAGAAGCTCAGGACCAGGGGGCCCTTGCGCAGCAGCTCGGCCGAGCCGACCGGCCGGCCGTCGGGGTCGTTCAGGGTGAAGGCGGGGGCCGTGTCGCCGGCCTTGAGGGCCTTGTCGGCGGCGCCGGAGGCGATCAATTCGGCGGTGGCGCGGTGCATGGTCTCGATCACCGCGGGTGGCACGTTGTAGGGCGGCTTCCCGGCCTCGAAATCGGCCTTGAAGGCGTCGAGCCTGGCTTGCAGCGACATGATCGGTCTCCTCGGTGTCCGGGCCGCGATGGCCCGGTTCGCGTCTCCAGGGTGACCGTGGCCCGATGGGCGAAGTAGCCGGCCCGCCTGAATAGGACTCATTCCCGCAGAGAATGGTCCCAGCTATCATCTCATCGTTGCAGGGCATCAATCCATTCCGCGGGAGCATGGGCATGGACAGGCTGGCGGCGATGGCGGTGTTCGTCCGGGTGATGGAGACAGGCTCCTTCTCGGAGACGGCGCGCCAGCTTCAGATCGGCCAGCCGGCCGTCTCCAAGACCGTCGCCCAGCTCGAGGACCGGCTCGGCGTCAGGCTGCTGCTGCGCTCGACCCGCGGCCTGGCCCCGACCGAGGCCGGGGAGAGCTTCTACCATCGCGCCAAGCGCTCGATCGAGGAGGCGGACGAGGCCGACCTCGCTGCCCGCGGCGCCGGCGCCAGCCTGTCCGGCCGGCTGCGCGTCGGGGCGGCCCCGACCTTCGCCGGGCTGCACGTCATCCCGCATCTGCAGGCCTTCCTCGACGCCCATCCGGAGCTCGACCTGGAGGTCGTGCTCGACGACCGCCAGATCGACCTGATCGAGGAGGGGATCGACATCGCCCTGCGCATGGGCGAGCTGGCGGATTCGAGCCTGACGGCGCGCCGGATCGCCCAGGCCCCGCGGCTGGTGGTCGGCACGCCCGCCTATTTCGCGCGGGCCGGCGAGCCGCGCATCCCGGGCGAGCTGATCGCGCATCAATGCATCGTCCAGACCAGGGGGCCGGCGCGCGACGCCTGGATGTTCCGCAAGGAGTCCTCGGAGATCTCGGTGACGGTGAAGGGCCGCCTGCGGGTGTCGGCGGCGGAAGGCGTGCGATCGGCCGTGCTCGCCGGGCTGGGGCTGGCGGTGGCCTCGCAATGGATGTTCGCGCGCGAGCTGGCGTCCGGCCGGGTGAAGGCGGTGCTGACGGACTGGACCGTCGCGCCGATCGACCTGTGGGCCGTCTTCCCCGCCGGCCGCGTCGTCAGCGCCAAGGCCCGGGCGTTCGCCGCCTTCGTCGAGGCGCAGATGGCGGCCTCGGCCCGGAATCCTCATTCCCAGCAGGAATAGGTCCTAGTCCGGGGTTGTTTCTACCCGCGGCCTCCCGTCCTCCCTAGCTTCCGCGGCGGAATCCCGGAACAGGAGAACGCAGATGTCCGAGCATTTCGACACCCTGATCCTCGGCAGCGGCCAGGGTGGCAAGCTGCTGGCCTGGAGCCTCGCCCGGGAGGGCCGCAAGGTCGCCGTGGTGGAGCGGCAATGGGTCGGCGGTTCCTGCCCCGCCGTGGCCTGCCTGCCCAGCAAGAACGAGATCTGGAGCGCCCGGGTCGCCCATCTGGCGCGGCATGCGGCGCCGTTCGGCACAGTGACCGGCCCGGTCCGCACCGACATGGCGGTGGTCCGCGGCCGCAAGCAGGGCATGGTCGACCGCGAGATCGCCTTCCATCTCGGCGCCTACAAAGACAGCGGCGCCGAGCTGATCATGGGCACCGGGCGCTTCGTGGCGCCGAAGACCATCGAGGTCGCCCTGAACGGCGGCGGCTCCCGCCGGCTGAGCGGCGACAAGGTGGTGGTCAATGTCGGCACCCATGCGGCCATGCCGGACATCCCCGGCCTCGCGGCCGCCCGGCCGCTGACCCATATCGGCGCGCTGGAGCTGGATGAGCTGCCGGCGCATCTGATCGTGCTGGGCGGCGGCTATGTCGGCATCGAGATGGCCCAGGCCTATCGTCGCTTCGGCAGCCGGGTGACGCTGATCGAACCGGGCCCCCGGCTGATGGGCCGCGAGGATCCAGACGTCGCTGGGGAGATCCGGCGCGTCCTGGAGGATGAGGGCATTCAGGTGCTGGCGGGCGCCGAGCCGGTCGCCGTGCAGGGCCTGTCCGGCGACGCGGTCACCGTCACGGTCCGCACGGCTTCGGGCGAGCGGGCGGTCGAGGGCAGCGACCTCCTGGTCGCGGTCGGGCGCGTGCCGAACACCGCCGGGATCGGGCTCGAAACGGCCGGCATCGACCTCGATGACCGCGGCTATCTCCGCGTCAACGACCGGCTGGAGACCAGCGCGCCGGGAGTCTGGGCGATCGGCGAGGCCGCCGGCAGCCCGCAATTCACCCATGTCTCGGTCGACGACCACCGGATTGTGCGGGAGAACATGGCCGGCGGCAGCCGCAGCACGCGCGACCGGCTGGTGCCCTATGTCATGTTCACCGACCCGCCGCTCGCCCGCATCGGGCTCAGCGAAGCCGAGGCGCAGCGCCGGGGCATCCCCGTCCGCGTCGCCACGCTGCCGATGGCCCAGGTGCTGCGCACCGCGGCGACGGACGAGACCCAGGGCTTCATGAAGGTGCTGGTCGGCCCGGACGACCGCATCGCGGGCTTCACCATGGTCGGCTCCGAGGCCGGCGAGGTGCTGGCCGCGATCCAGACCGCGATGCTGGCCGGGCTGCCCTACCAGACGCTGCGCGACGCCGTGATCGTCCATCTGACGATCGCCGAGGGGCTCGGGCCTTTGCTGTCGAAGGTGCCGCCGGCGCGGTAGGCCTCCGCCCTATCGCTCGTCCCGGCCCTCCAGCCGCTGCAGCAAGGCGGCGAGGGACGGGCCGAGGCGGCGCAGCTCGGCGCGGTGGATGGCGGACAGGCCGGCCAGCGCCTGTTCCGCCCGATCGGTCAGGCCGACCATTGCGCGACGCCGGTCCGCCGGGTCGGCCTCGCGCCGCACCAGCCCCAGCGCCTCCAGCCGGTCGACCAGCCCGACCGTGCTGTGGTGGCGCTGCACCAGCTGCTCCGCCAGCTCGCCGATCGTCACCCGGTCGCGGTCCGGGAAGCCCTTGATCGCCAGCAGCGCCTGGTGCTGCTGCGGCGTCAACCCGGCCTCCTTCGCCGCCTCGCCGCTGAAATCCAGGAAGCGCCGCAGCGCGTGGCGGAACGCCGCCAGGGCCTCGTAATCCGTCTTGCTCAGGGCCTGGGCCATCGCGCTGCGCGTCCTTGCTCTTGAAATTATATCGCACTACGATATTTATCCACCATCCGGGCTCAGCGCCGGATGCCCTTGATCCTCCGGAATCCAGCCTGATGTCGAGACCCGCAGACCTGGCGGCACATTCCCGCGCCGCCGCCCCGACCCGTTCCGCCAGGCTTGGCGACTTCACCATCGATCGCGGCGCCCTCCGGTTGATCGCGATGGCGCCGGTGGTCGCCACCGCCGGCACCGCCGCCGCCTGGGCGCTGCTGCAGCTGATCGCCCTGGTCACCAACCTCGCCTATTTCGGGCAATTCTCGACCGCCACGGTCGATCTCGGCCAGTCGCCCTGGGGCATCGCCGCGGCGCTGGTGCCGCCGGTCGGCTGCCTGATCATCGGGCTGATGGCCCGCTACGGGTCGGAGAAGATCCGCGGCCACGGCATCCCGGAGGCGATCGAGGCGATCCTGATCGGCAGCAGCCGGATCCAGCCCAAGGTGGCGGTGCTGAAGCCGCTGTCTTCCGCCGTCTCGATCGGCACCGGCGGCCCGTTCGGCGCCGAAGGCCCGATCATCATGACCGGCGGCGCGCTGGGGTCGCTGTTCGCCCAGCTGTTCAACCTGACCGCGGCGGAGCGGAAGACGCTGCTGGTGGCCGGCGCTGCCGCGGGCATGACCGCGATCTTCGGCACGCCCGTGGCCGCGGTGCTGCTGGCGGTCGAGCTGCTGCTGTTCGAATGGAAGCCGCGCAGCCTGATCCCGGTCGCCACCGCCGCCATCGTCGCCGCGGCCTGGCGCCCGCTGCTGTTCGAGACCGGGCCGCTGTTCGCCTTTGGCGGCATGGTCGACCTGTCCGGCCCGGCGCTGCTGGCGGTAATCGGCGTCGGCATCGCCGCCGGCTTCGGCTCCGGCATCCTCACCGCGCTGGTCTACGGCTTCGAGGACCTGTTCGAGCGGCTGCCGATCCACTGGATGTGGTGGCCGGTGCTGGGCGGCGTCGCCATCGGCATCGGCGGGCTGATCGAGCCCGCGGCGCTCGGCGTCGGCTATGATTCGATCCGCGCCCTGCTGGCCGGCCACCTGCCGCCGGGGGACGTGCTGCGCCTCCTGGTGGTCAAGGCGCTGATCTGGTCGATTGCGCTCGGCTCCGGCACCTCCGGCGGCGTGCTGGCGCCGCTCTTGATCATGGGCGGGGCGCTGGGCGCGCTGGAAGGCACGGTGCTGCCGGGCGGCAGCGGTGTCTGGGCCCTGCTGGGCATGGCGGCGATGATGGGCGGCACCATGCGCTCGCCGCTGACCGCCGCGGTGTTCGCGGTCGAGCTGACCGGCAACCTGGCGATGCTGCCGGCCCTGCTGGCCGCCTGCATCGCCGCCTACGCCGTCACCGTGCTGCTGCTGAAGCGGTCGATCCTGACCGAGAAGATCGCCCGGCGCGGCCACCACATCCTGCGCGAATACATCGTCGACCCGTTCGAGCTGACCCGGGTCGGCGACGTCATGGTGGCCGGGGTCGACACGCTGCCGGCGGCGATGCCGGTCGACGACGCCGTCGCCTTCTTCACCGATGAAAGCGGCGGGCCACGGCACAAGAGCTACCCGGTGGTCGACGCGGACGGTCGCCCGGTCGGCATGGTGGCGCGGGCGGATGTGCTGCGCTGGATGGTCTCCGGCTGGCCGCGCGGCACCAGCCTGGCCGATGCCGTGGCCGGCGGTCCGCTGGTGCTGGGCCATCCGGACGAGATGGTCGGCCGGCTGGCCGACCGGATGGCGGAGGCGGATGCCGGCCGCATCCCGGTCACCCGGCGCGAGGACGGCGTGCTGGTCGGCATCGTCGCGCGCAAGGACCTGCTGCGGGTGCGGGCGAAGCTGCGGCGCGAGGAGATCGATCGCGCCGGACTGCTGCGCCGGAGAGAGCCGGGTTGAAATCCTATCGGCGGACGGGTTGTTAACAGCGGTATATCATTTGCCACAGAACCGGCGGATTTGCGAAAAACTCTTTCTTTTCGAAGGCAGCACAAGACAGATGCCGTCAGAATAGGGGGAGAACAAGCATGTCGGTCAAAGAGCTCGAAGCGACGAAACTGCTGCCGTTCCACGTGCCGCACAAGGCCGGGCGGCAGGAGGCCTATGTGACCCGGGCCCTGGCGGCAGGAAAGTTTGGGCCCGGCGGATGGTTCTCCGGCGAGGCTGAGCGTTGGCTGGTGGACCGCACCGGTTGCCGGCGCGCCGTCCTCACCGGGTCCTGCACGGCGGGGCTCGAGATCGCGGCGCTCGCGCTCGGCGTCGGGCCCGGCGATGAGGTGATCGTCCCGACCTTCACCTTCTGCGCCACCGCCACGGCGTTCGAGCGGACCGGCGCCCGGATCGTGTTCTGCGACATCGATCCGGCGACGATGATGATGGATGTCGCCGATGTGGAGCGCCGGATCACCAGCCGCACCAAGGTGATCCTGGTGGTGCATTACGGCGGCGCGGCCGCCGATCTGAGCCGGCTCGGCGCGATCGCCGAGCGCCGCGGGATCCACCTGGTCGAGGATGCCGCCCAGGGCTTCGGCTCGACCTGGAACGGCCGTGCGCTCGGGTCCTTCGGCACCTTCGGCGCCTTCTCCTTCCACGAGACCAAGGTGGTGGGGTGCGGCCAGGGCGGAGCGCTGCTGGTGAACACCGACGACCCCGTCCTGCTGGACCGGGTCGATGAGATCATCGAGCGGGGAACCGACTTCTCCCGCGTCAAATCGGGCGCCAAGGCGTTCTACGAATGGACGTCACCGGGGTCGAGCTTCCGGCTCGGCGAGCTGCAGGCGGCCCTGCTGCTGGCGCAATTCGAGGAGTTCGACGAGATGCTCGCCCTGCGCCGCCGGCTGGGCGACGCCGTCCTCCAGGCCCTCGACGTCAGGCGCCTGCCGCTGCGGCTGCTGCGGACGGACGCGCACACGGCCGGGAACCACCACTTCATCGGCGCGGTGGCGGACAGCGAGCGGATCGCCGATGCGCTGATGCGGCATCTCGGGCAATGCGGCATCGACGCCCGGGCCCATTACGTGCCGCTGCACCTCTCACCGCGGGCGCGGCAGATGGGCTATGCCGTGTCCTTGCCCAATGCGGAGGGCGTCTGGAAGAGGCTGGTCCGGTTGCCGGTGCACACGGCTATGACCGAAGGCGACGCCGATCGCTGCGTCCGCAGCGTCAATGACGTCCGGGCATGGTCGCGCGAAGGGGCGTCGGATCCGGGTCCGTCCTTCGCGACCGCGAAGCGGCCGGCGAGGCGCTACTCCGCCGCGGCGCGGCGCCCGTCGCGGTCGGCGGCGTAGCGGCGGACGGCCTTGCCGAAGGCCGCGAACAGCGCCGTCGAATCCGGGTTGTCGCGGAACTTCCACTCCGGGTGCCACTGGGTGGCCAGACCGAAATAGGGCGCGGCCTCGATCCGCACCGCCTCGATCTGGCCATCCGGGGCCGTCGCTTCGACCGCCAGGCCGGCGCCGAGCCGGTCGATGCCCTGGGCGTGGATGGTGTTGACGGTGGTCTCGGCCTTGCCGAACAGCGCCGCCAGCGCGCCGCCCTCGGCCAGCGCCACCGGATGGGCCGGGCCGTACTGCGCCTCGACCGGCTTGGTCTCGTCGGCGCGATGGTCGGCGCGGCCGGGCACGCGCTCGACATGCTGGTGCAGGGTGCCGCCGCAGACCACGTTCAGCTCCTGCAGGCCGCGGCAGATCGCCAGCACCGGCAGGCCGCGCTCGATCGCCCGGCGGATCAGCGGCAGGGTGGTGGCGTCGCGGTCGGGGTCGTGCAGCGTGCCGGCCTCGCTGGCCGCGCCGGCATAGTGCTTCGGCTCGACATTGGACAGGCTGCCGGTGATCAGCAGGCCGTCCAGCCGGTCCAGCACCGCGTCGATGTCGTGCCAGTCGCCCAGCGCCGGGATCAGGAAGGGCAGGCAATCCGCCCCCTCCGACACCGCGCGGATGTATTTGTCGCCGACGACGTGGAACGGGTGGACCCCGAGCGGCTTGACGCAGGCCGGGATGCCGACGACGGGACGGGATGCGGACATGGGCAGGCTCCTGGACCGGTGCCCCATATTTCGCCGCGCGGGCCGGGTTCGACCAGCCCCGCAGGGACGGGACTGGCCCTGCGGCCGGCGCATGGCTCGGCCCGTCGCGACAATGCCTTGATTGCCCCTTCCGGCCCGTCGCGATCCGTGGTTATAAGCGATTCAACGAATGACAGCGGGGGGCCCGATGTTCCTGGTTCCGACCTATGTCGCGCCCAGCGCGATCCACGGCCTGGGCGTGTTCGCCGCGGCGCCGATCGCCCGGGGCATGCCGATCTGGCGGTTCGAGCCGGCGGTCGACAAGGTGGTGCCGGAGGAGGTGGTGGCCGCGCTGCCCGAGGTGCCGCGCCGCTTCTTCGAGACCTACGCCTATCTGTCGCCGGACTTTCCGGGCGGCTTCGTGCTGAACGGCGACGACGCCCGCTTCCTGAACCATGACGACGACCCGAACACCGACAATTCCGGGCCGGTGACCCTGGCGGCGCGGGACATCGCGGCGGGCGAGGAAATCACCTGCGACTACCTCGTCTGCTGCCTGGAGGAACGGGACGGCCCGCTGGCGCAGCGGCTGGAACCGGCGGAGTCGTGAGCGGCGAGCTGGTCCTGCGCCCGATCCGCGAGGCCGATCTCGACGCCGTGCGGCGGCTGCAGGCCGACTCCTTCGCCGCCCTGGCCGGCGACATCCACAGTTCGGCGCAGATCGCGGCGCATGTGGCGCTGATCAGGGCACCGGACTATGCCGGAGACCTGCTGTCGAACAACCTGCTGGTGGCCGAGGCGCCGGACGGGGCGCTGGTCGCCACCGCCGGCTGGTGCCGGGTGCCCGACGACGCCACCGTGGCCCGGCTGCGCAAGGTCTTCGTCGCCCCGGACCGAGCCGGCCAGGGCCTCGGCCGCCGCATGGTCGAGGCGGCCGAGCAAGCGGCGCGGGCCGCCGGCTTCCACCGCTTCCGGGTGCGCGCCAACGCCAATGCCGAGGCCTTCTACGCCCGGCTCGGCTACCGCCCGGTCCGGCGCGAGGAGATGCCGACGGCCGGCGGCGTCGCCCTGCCGACCGTGATCATGGTCAAGGGCTGACCGCCGGGTCGATCCGGAGAACGGGAGTCGCCCCGAAGCGGACAGGGGGCGCCGTGCCTTCGCCGCGCGTCGCCTCGGGTACGGTCTGGGCTCTTGCGGAACGTCCCCGCGAAGCTGTTGGATGTCTGTTCCGCCGCCCTCTTGCGCATTCGGGGGCTCTCCGCGATCACTCGGACTGAACGCTTGCGTCGGGTTGCCTGTCCGTTCGGTCGTGCGATCGGATTTCGCGGGTTGATCTTGTAGGCAGGCTGCTATGCGAAACACGGCCAAATCGCGGGCCGAAAGCGGACAGGGGGAGCGGACCGAGTCGATGATCGCCGCCTCTGCCTCGAAGCTTTCCACCGCCGATCTCAACACCCTCATGCGGGCGCTTGAGATCGAAGTCATCGCGCTCACCGAGATGCTGATTCCATCGGGCCATCGCGCCGAGATGGGGACGATCGACGCGCCGGCGATCCATTACACGGTCAGTGGCAGGGGACGGATCTCGATCGGCAACGGGCCTTCGATGCCGCTCGAGCCCCACCTGCTCATCATCAAGCCTCCGAACACCCCGTTCGCGATCGAAGTCGACGGGGCCGGCGGCCCGAAGCGGCTCATCTCCCGCGATTGCTGGAAGCAGCATGACGGCGTGTTGCGCATCGGAATGCCGGCCGAGCAACCGGAGGTCATCCAGATCTGCGGCTTCTTCAACGCATCTTTCGGACCATCCGTCGGCTTGTTTCGCGAATTGCGGGAGCCCGTGGTCGAGAAATTCGAGCCGACGGACAGGATCGACCTGAAGCTTCGCGAAGCGATCGAGGAGCTGTGCGCGCAGGAAATCGGCATGGGCGCCATGACGGCGTCCCTGCTGAAGCAGGTCATCGTCGCCCTGGTGCGGCGGTCGATGAAGTCCTCCCGCAGCTGGACCGAACGGTTCTCGGTTCTGGCGGACCGGCAGATCACGCGAGCCTTCGCCGACATGGTGGCGCGTCCGGGGGCCGCCCATACGGTCCAGAGCCTGGCGCAGAGCGCGGGTCTCAGCCGGTCGGCCTTCATGGCGCGGTTCTCGGAGATCTTCGGCCGTTCGCCGATGGCCGTCGTCCGGGATCTCAGGATGCGGCAGGCGGCGCTCGATCTCACGACGACGTCGGCCCCGGTCGAGGTCGTGGCCTACAACGCCGGCTACCAAAGCCGCTCGAGCTTCGTGCGGGCCTTCCGCAACGCCTACGATGTCGATCCCAGCGAGTACCGGCAGAGCGCGAAGACCGACGAGGCCGACAAGGGCGCCTGAGCCGGGCGCGCTCGCATACACCCGCGCCGCGACCCGGCCGGGCTCTCTCCCGTCCCCTGAGCCGGATGCACGCACGCCTGGCGCACAGATCCCTGGCGCTGGCCGGCTCCGGATTCCAGAATGCGTGTCCGCTCGTCCAGGGACGCCCGGCGCGGGTTTCATCGCGCCGGCACCGGTGGCAGCGTGGCTTCGGGATTCGGAAGACGACGCGCGACCGCACACAGGCAGGTGAACGATGAAGGCAATCGTTGTGACGGACCAGGCGGCGGGAACGGCCGGGATGAAGCTGGCCGATCGACCCGAGCCGCAGGCGGCGATCAACGACGTCGTCGTTGAGGTTCATGCGTCGGGATTCGTCCCGACTGAGCTGGCGTGGCCCTCGACCTGGACCGATCGCCTCGACCGTGAGCGAACACCGTCGATCCCTGGGCACGAGCTGGCCGGGGTGGTCACCGCTCTCGGCTACGGCACGGCGGGGCTGTCGGTGGGACAGCGGGTGTTCGGCCTCGCCGACTGGTATCGCGACGGCACCCTGGCGGACTATGTCGCTATCGAGGCACGCAACCTCGCGCCGCTGCCGGGCGACGTCGACTTCACGGTGGGCGCCAGCCTGCCGATCTCGGGCCTGACCGCGTGGCAGGGGCTGTTCGAGCACGGCCGCGTTCGGGCGGGGCAGAGCGTCCTCGTGCACGGCTCGGCCGGCGCGGTCGGGTCGATGGCAACGCAGCTCGCACGAGAGGCCGGCGCCTACGTCATCGGCACCGGACGCTCCGCCGACCGTCAGGCGGTGCTCGACTTCGGCGCGCAGGAGTTTGTCGACCTCGACAACGACGTCCTCGAAGACGTCGGCGCCATTGATCTCGCGTTCGATGTCATCGGCGGCGACATCGGGAAGCGGACCGCAGGCCTGATCCGGGCCGGAGGAACACTGGTGTCCATCGTCGGGCCGGCCGAGGCGCGGCCCGCCGACGGCCTGGCGATCGACTTCGTTGTCGAGCCCGACCGCGCCCAGCTGAGTGAGATCGTCCAGCGGGTGCGGGACGGACGGCTGCGGACGCATATCGGCACCGTCGCGACCCTCGACGATGCCGTCGCCGCCTTCAACCCGACCGGGCGACGCCCGGGGAAGACGATCATCCGCGTCCGCCCCTAGGCGACACGTCCCTATCGCTGCATGCGGCCGGCCGGGCGCTGCCCGGAACGGCCGGCTGCGCCCCTGTTGGACGCGCCCGGGACAAGCTGGGCGACGTTCCGAAGACATCACCAAGACCAACGGAATCACCATGACCAACGCCGTCATCGACTGCATTTTGAGCCGCAGCGCCGCCAAGTACTACGACCCCTCTGCCACCTTGAGCGACGACCAGATCCGCGAGCTGGTGCGGATCGGCACCACCGCGCCCACATCCTTCCACCTGCAGAACTGGCGCTTCATCGCCGTGCGCACGCCCGAAGCCAAGGCCCGGCTGAAGCCGATCGCCTGGAATCAGCCCCCCATCACCGAAGCGGCCGTTACCTTCATCATCTGCGGCCAGTTGGCCGATTCCAGCGTGATACCGGAGCGTCTGGCACCGCTGGTGGAAGCGGGCATCATGCCGGCGGCGCTGGTGCCGGAATGGGAGATTCCCGCACGCGGCCTGTATCTCGAATATCCGCAGCGCCAGCGTGACGAGGCCGTACGCTCCGGCGCCATCGGCGCGACGGCGATGATCTATGCGGCGCGCTCGCTGGGCCTGGGTTCGACGCCGATGATCGGCTTCGATGCCGAAGCGGTGGCCCGCGAGTTCGGACTGGCCGAGGACGAGGTGCCGGTCATGCTGCTGTCCGTCGGGGCGGAGCGTCCCGGAAACTGGCCGCAGAAGCCGCGCCGTCCGGTGGCCGAAGTCCTGGACCTCGTCTAATTTTTCGTAACATCAGCAACTTGCGGAGAATACGATGGCTAGAGCCGCGGCTCTCAAGCCGGAACAGGTGCCGGCCGATTCCAAGCCGACGCTCGATGCGTTCACCAGGAATATCGGGTTCACCCCGAATATGATGGCGACGTTCGCGCAGAGCCCGATCGCGTTCAACTCATGGGCCAACCTGCTCGGCTCCTTGAGCAAGGCGCTCGACGTGAAGACGCGTGACAGCATCGGCCTCGCTGTCTCCGAAGTGAATGGCTGCAACTACTGCCTGACGGTCCACAGCTTTACGGCCGAGCACATGGCCAAGCTCCCGGCCGATGACATCATCCTCGCCCGGAAGGGCCATGCCGGCGACCCGAAGCGGGATGCCGCCGTCCAGTTTGCACGCAAGGTCATCGAGACCCGCGGTCATGTCGGTGACGCCGATCTGAAAGCCGTCCGCGATGCCGGCTACTCGGACGCGAACGTCATGGAGATCGTCGCGCTGGTGGCCATGTACTCCCTGACGAACCTGTTCAACAACGTGTTCGATCCCGAGAAGGACTTTCCCGCCGTTCCGCCGGCCGGCTCGATCTGAACTCTATCCGGTCGCATCGACCCTCTCCGAGATCCTCGGAGACGTCATGTCCGGACGTGACGCCAAAGCCCAGATGCACCCGGGAGAGAGCCTTGGGAACGCATCTGGGCTTATGTGCAGCGCGCGACATGCTTTCCGGCGCGCGGCGGTCGTCTTGTGTCCGGCGTCGGCACTTCGGAACCGACCCGGACTGGTCCGGTCGCCGCTATTCCAGAACGACGACGGCTTCGACCTCGAACAGCATGGGGTCGATGGCGAGCTTGGGAACGGGAATCAGGGTCTGCGCCGGCAGCGCCGGGCCGAACATCTCCGTGACGGCCTGGGTCAGCACCCCGAGCTTGGACATGTCGTGGTCGACCACGAAGACCGTGAGCTTGGCGACCTGGTTCGGCTTGGCGCCGAGCGCCTCGAGCGCGGCGCCCAGATTGGCGTAGGCCTGCCTGACCTGGACCGCGAAGTCGGGCGACAGGGCCCCGGTGGCGTCCTGGCCGCCCTGTCCGGAGATATAGGCCACCCGGGCGCCGGGGGGCGTGACCACCGCCGTGCTGTAGCCGTTCGGCGACGGGTCGTAGAGGGTTTTCGGATTGACGATGGTCAACTCGCGACCGGTCTCGTTCGCCGTCGCCGCAGCGGTAACGCCCATGGTCATGATGAACACCCCTCCGATCAGCAGATGCTTGATTGCGCGTGACATGATTCTCTTGGCTCCGTGGATCGCCGATGCGATCGATCGTACATCGTACGAGAACTCGCATCGTACGCCATACGAGTCAATCGGCCAAGGATCGACATTCGCTGCGTCGGCAGCCAAAATCGACGGTCTGACCAATGAGGAAGCCGGATGGCAGCCAAACGCAGCGGCGCCCGGAGCAAACGGTCTCGACCGATCGATGTAGGGCCACAGCCCGCGCCGCCGCCGCACGGTGAAACGCCGCTCTCGCTGGACCGCATCGTGGCGACGGCGGTGGAGCTGCTGGACGACCGCGGCATCGACGGATTGACGATGCGCCGGCTGGCCGATCGCCTCGGCTCGGGCGTGATGAGCCTGTACTGGCATGTCGACAGCAAGGCGGACGTCTGCGATCTGGCGCTCGACTCGGTGCTCGAATATCGCGGACCGCCGCGGACCGGCGATCCTCGGGATTGGCGCGGAGACGTCGTTCATATGCTCGAAGACTGGCGCGCCGCCATGCTGCGCCATCCCTGGTCGGCATCGCTGCTGCCGGGCCGGGCGCTCGGCCCGAACATCCTCGGTCGCCTGGAGCTGCTGGGCGAGAGCTTGTCCAGGGCCGGTGTGGCGGATGCGGAGATGAACGTCGCGATCTGGTCGCTCTGGAACTATGTGATGGGCGCCACCATCACCCGGACCAGCTTCGACCTCTCGGACGACGACAGGGCCGCCGGGCAGCAACGGCTGAGCCGTTTCAGCGAACGCTACCCGACGATCGAGCGCTCTCGCCTGCTGCTGGACGATGATTGGGGCGGCGCCTTCACCAAAGGCCTCGACTTCCTGCTCGACGGCCTCGCCCCGGGACGGGCACGGCCGGACGTCAGCGCAGCCGGACCAGGCCGGCCTCGGTCGGCGTGAAGCCGCAGGCGTCGCGGTAGAAGCCGCGGAGATGCGGGTCGAAATCGACATGCAGCCATTCGCAGCCGGCGGCGCGGGCCTGGTCGACCGCCTCCCGCACCAGCCGCGTCGCATGGCCTTGCCGCTGAAGCGCCGGCGTCACCGCCGTGTCCAGCAGGAAGGCGTGCACGCCGCCGTCCCAGGCGACGTTGACGAAGCCGATCAGGCGCCCGGCCTGGCGCAGGCACACCCAGCCCAGGCTGAAGCGGTTGACCTGGGCCCACCAGTCGTCGTCCAGCACGGCATGCTCGAAGCATTCGGCATGCAGAACGTTCAGCTCATCATTGGCGAAGGCACCGCGCCATTCCAGCGCCGGGTCCGCCACCACTCAGCGGTCGCTCTTCTTGCGCGGCACGATGAACAGCTTGTTGTCCAGCTGCACCCCCGGCTGCATGCCGGTCAGGTCGACCTGGGTGACGGTGCCCTGGGCGTCGACGGCGACCCAGCTCTGCAGCAGCATCGGGTTGGTGCTGAGATTGAGGGTCAGGCTGCCCTCCTCCGGCTTGTCGGTCTGCACCAGCTGGACGCTCAGCAGGTTGTTGCCGCGGCTCACCTTGACGACGGTGACGTCGCCCGACAGCCGGACATTCGACCGGGTGATGAAATCGGCGATGGTCGAGCCCAGCGGCACGTCCTTCCGCTGCCGCAGCTCGGCATCGTAATAGGTCAGCCAGGTGCCGTCGGCGATGTACATGTAGTCGATCGGCGGGTCGTATTCGAGCCGCATCTTGCCCGGCCGCTTCAGGTAGAAGCGGCCGCGATACAGGTCGGTGTTGTTGGTGGTCTGGACAAAATCCGCCTGCACCGTGGTCAGGCTGCCCAGATACTGCTCGACCCGCTGAAGGTCCTGGCGGTCCTGGGCGGTCAGTGGCGCGGGCTGCACCGCGGCCGTGGCCGGCCCGGCGGCGATCAGCAATGCGGCCAGGGCCGCGGCGATGAAGCGTGAGATGGTCATGGCAGTCCGGATACACGGGGTCTGTGTTCCAAGTAGGGCGCGGACCCCGCGATATCCAGGGCGGCGAGTTGCCGCTCAGTCCGTCAGCACCTTGCTGGCCTCCGCCTGGGCGGCCAGCGTGGCGGCGTCGTCCGGCAGCAGCCAGCCGGCGGCGACCTGTTGCGCCGCGGCCGCCTTCACCCGGGCCACGAAGCCGGCATGGTCGCGGTAGCGCTCCTGCAGCGACCGGCGCGGGTCATGCGCGGCGATGCGCTCGGCCCGGGTCCGGGCGAAGGGGATGAAGCCGCCGAGGAAGGAGCAGCCGCCACCGGCGCCATAGCCCTGGGCCAGCACGTTCCAGCCGGTATAGGTGCCGAGCGGCACCAGCGCCTGGACCGAGGGCACGCCCGCGACCTCGTTGCCGTCGCCGTCGACGCGCACGACCTTGGACGGCAGAGCCTGCCGGATCCGCGGCGGCAGGAAATCCGGCACGCCGCTGAGATCCTGATAGCGGAAGCCGTGGCCGACATCGTAGTCGAGGAAGGTGTTGAGCCTGCCGTCCGGCCGCGGCGCGTCGGGGAGGACGGGCCAGCCCATCGCCCGGGACGTCGGATCGACCAGGTCGCCAGCCGCCAGGGTCGGGTAGCGGCTGGCCGGCGGCTCACGGCCCGACCGGACCCAGTCGACCAGCGCCTGGCGCAGCGCCCGCAGGGTCATGGCGGAGGGGTTGGGGTTGCCCGGCATCATGCAGGCGGGCAAGACCTCGCCGGTGGTCGAGAAGCCGCCGATCGACGACCCGCCATGGGTGACGCCGGGGAAGTAGTAGCGGCGGATATTGGCCGGCAACGGCAGGTCCCGGCGCGCATCGGTGCCGACCAGACCGGGCGACAGGCGCAGGCCCCACAGCTCCGCCGCGCCGAAGGTCTCCATGATCTTCGGGCAGGTGCCGGTGGCCTGGCAGCGGTCCAGCAGGCTCGAGGGGCCGCGCCGGCGGGCCCGGTCGTTGTACTGCGTCCACCACAGCGTGCCCTCGCTGCCCAGCTCGTACAGGGTGGCGGCGCCGCCGGGCACGCCGAAGCGCAGGTTCATCGGCAGCTGGCGCGCGGCGATGTTCGGGTTCAGGCCGTCGAACACGATCCGGCCCTGCTCGTCGGCGTTGAAGCCGAGATTGAGGAAACTCTTCAGGAAGTTGCCGGATTGCGAGGTGCCGGTCGCCACGGTCCAGCGCACCAGCCCGGCCGCCGGATTGGGCGTGCCGGCCTCGTCCGCCGTGGCGTGGCGCAGGAATTCGGTCAGGTCGCGGGTGGCGGCGAAGCCGATGCCCAGCACCTTCGGGTTCTTGCCGGTATAGGCCAGGCCATAGGCGAAGCGCGGGTCGAAGCCGCCGCGCAGGCAGATCCAGCCGGGATCGGGCGTGCCGGGGAAGGCGCCGTCGGTGCAGTTGCCGAAGGCCCAGTCGCGCGGCGGGACGGGAATCGCCGGCCGGTCGTCGGCCGATTGTCGGAACAGCCGCGCCCGGCGGGTGTCCAGCGTCGCCGGCACGGGGCCTGGCCCGGTGCGCGAGAAGCCGACCAGGATCGGCAGGCTGCGCGTTCCCGGCGCCATGTTCATGAAGCGGGCGAAAGCCGGCCCGGTCAGGTCGCTCGCCACCGGCACTTCGGCGGTCTGCAGCCCGTCGGTGGCCGGGATGTCGCCCTGCCAGCCGCTGACCACGCGGATATGGCCGTCCGGATCGGCGGCGACACCGCCATTGCCGCGGTTCGGCACGTCATAGACCAGCACGCCGCTGGCCCGCTTCGGGTCGGCGGGCAGGGCGATGGCGAAGGTGGCGGCATACTCGACCTTGCCGCGGGAATTGCGCGGCGCCTGGCGGAGGTCGGTGATAACGGCGTTGGCGGGTTCGGCCGGGTCCAGCTCGCCGCGGAAGCGGCCGCGCAGGATCTCATAGGCCGGGGCGCCGGGCTTGGCCGGGGCGGCGGAGTCCTGCCGCTCCACGGTCAGGGTGGTGAGGCGGGCCTGGGCCAGGCCCGGCAGGCATAGGGCCAGGACGGACAGCGCCGCGGCGCGGATGATGCAACCCCTCATGCGTTCCCCCGTGTGTCGTGTTGATTGGCCGGCGCTGGTGCCGGGTCAGCTGTCGTCCGGCAGCTCCAGATCGAGCAGGGCGGAGGACAGCGACTTGCCGTGGCTGTCCAGGGCCAGCGAGGTGGTGACGCCGCTGCCCAGCACGCCGCGGCCGACGAAATGCAGCGCCGCCAGGCCGGGCAGCTCGAAGCGGGTGAAGCGGCCGCTGGCGTCGCCGCAGAGATGCGCCTCCACCCGCTCCGCCGTCACCGCGCGGCGCAGCCGGTCGTAGTCGGCCGGGTCGCGGGCGATCACGCTCAGCGTGGTGGTGTCGCCCTTGTCGCCGGCGCGGGCATGGGCGAGCGTCCCCAGGCGGACCATCATGCCTCCAGGATCTCGACCGCGGGGCTGACGTCCCGCCGGTCGATCAGGGTCGAGACGATGCCGACCACCGGGCGCAGGGCGCTGCGCACGCCGCCCCCCGCCGCCGGGCCGTTGGTGTAGAGGCTCTCGACCTCGCGCGCGGCGTCGGAAGCGGCCTCGGCGCTGGCGGCGTGGGCGCAAAGCCGCAGCCGGACCTCCGAGGGCTCGCCGCTCCGCAGCCGACCGGGCAGCAGCGAATCGACGCCGACCAGGTCCAGCCGCAGGTCGGTGATGTCGCCGCGGCGGGCCAGCCGCTCGCGCACGATGTCGGCGGCGCGCCGGCCGCGCTCGACCGCGCCGCTGCCGCCATAGGAGATGCCGGCCTCCGCCTCCCAGCCCGCCTCATAGGCGACGCTGACCTTCAGCGACTGCGGCCGCAGACGCCCGCGCGCGCCGGCGACCGTGACGCGGTCCGTGCCCTTCTCGGCCACTGACACGCTGGTGACGTCCAGCACCACATCGGGCGTGACATAGGCGCCGGGGTCGGTGACCTCATACAGCAGTTGCTCGGTCACCGTGGCGCGGCTGACCCGCCCGCCGGTGCCGGGCAGCTTGGTGATCGTGATCGCGCCGCCCGCCGTCACCTCGGCGATCGGGAAGCCCAGATCGGCCAGGCCGGGCACGTCGCTGCCGTCGGCATCGGCGAAATAGCCGCCGGTGACCTGGCCGGCGCATTCCATCAGGTGGCCGGCCAAGGTCGCCGTGGCGATGCGGCCGGCATCATCCAGCGCCCAGCCGAAGCGCCAGGCCAGCGGCGCCACGAACAGCGACGGGTCGGCGACCCGGCCGGTGATCACCAGCTGCGCCCCGGCCTCCAGCGCCGGCAGCATGGCATCGGCGCCGAGATAGGCATTGGCGGCGATCAGCGGGCCATGCGCTGCCAGCGGCCTGCCGTCCTCGAGGGCGGGGGCGGCCGGGTCGATCCGGTCCAGCACATCGTCGCCGGTCACCACCGCGATCCGCATCGCCAGGCCCAGCTCGCGGCACAAAGCGGCGGCGCGGCGGCCGGCGCCTTCGGGATCGGCCGCGCCCATATTGGTCAGCACCCGGATGCCCTGGGCGGCGACGCCCGGCAGGACAGGGCGCAGCCGGCGCTCCAGCAGCGGGTCGAACCCGGCATTGGGATCGGCCCGGCGGCGGCGATGGGCCAAAGCGATGGTGCGCTCGGCCAGGCATTCGAACACCAGCGCGTCCAGCTTGCCGCGCGCCACCAGCTCCGCCGCCGGCTCCAGCCGGTCGCCGGCGAAACCGGCGCCGGCCCCGATGCGCATCGCCTTCGGCATTCAGATGGCTCCCGTGGCCCAGGCGACGGCCGTCATGACGAGGGTCGAGGCGAAGGCCCATTTGAAGATGAAGCGTTGATGCGCGCCGAGCTGCACCCCGGTCAGCCCAACCAGGATGAAGGTCGAGGCGGTCAGCGGGCTCAGCGGGAAGCCGGTGGTCATCTTGCCCAGGATCGCGGCCCGGCCGATCGCCAGCGGGTCCTGGCCCAGGGCGCCTGCGGTGCCGGCGAAGACCGGCAGGATGCCGTAGTAATAGGCGTCGGGCGTGAACACCAGGCTCAGCGGCATGCCGGTCACCGCCACGATCTGCGACAGGTACGGCGCCAGGGTGGGCGGCACCACCGCGACCAGCGCCTCGGCCATGGCGCCGATCATCTTGGTGCCGCCCAGGATGCCGGTGAAGATGCCGGCGGCGAAGATCATGGCGGTGACGGTGACGACGCTGTCGGCATGCTTCACCAGACGCTCGCGCTGCTGCTCCCAGCGCGGATAGTTGACCAGCAGCGCGATGGCGAAGGCGGTGATGAACAGCACCGGCAGCGGCCACAGCCCGGCCAAGAGGGCCACGATCAGGGCGATGGTCAAGGCGGCGTTGAACCAGGCCAGGTGCGGGCGGCGCGCGGCCTGCTCGGCCTCGGTCGGCTCGACCTGCACCGCGGCGTCGACGCCATCGGCGATGCCCAGGCGCTTGCGCTCGCCGCGGCCGATCAGCCAGGCGGCGACGAACACCCAGGCCAGGCCGGCGACCATCGCCGGGATCACCGGGTTGAACAGGGCCGCGGCGTCGGTCTTCAGCACCGCCATCGCCCGCGCCGTCGGTCCGCCCCAGGGCAGCAGGTTCATGGTGCCGGCGGCCAGGCAGATGATGCCGGGGAGGACCAGCGGGTTCATGCCCAGCCGGCGATGCACCGGCAGCAGGGCGGTGACCGTGATCAGGAAGGTTGTGGCGCCGTCGCCGTCCAGCGCGACCAGCATGGTCAGCAGCGCGGTGATCAGGCACAGCCGAACCGGGTCGCCCTGCACCAGCGACAAGAGGCCCTTGATCGGCCGTTCGAAGATGCCGGTGTCGAGCATCAGCCCGAAATACAGCACCGCGAACATGATCATGATGCCGATCGGCGCGACCTTGACGATGCCGTCCAGCATCATCGGGCCCAGCCCGGCGCCGAAGCCGCCCAGCAGGCCGCCGGCCAGCGGCACCAGCACCAGCGCCACCAGCACCGAGACCCGGCCGCTGACGATCAGCGCCAGGAACACCGCGATGGTCAGGAACCCCAGGGCCGCCAACATCCGCCATCCTCCCGTTGCGGCGGCCGTCCTTCCGTCGGCGACCGCTCGGGCCTCAGGACGCCATGGCGGGCGGTGGAACCGGAAGTGAATTTGTGTCATCGATTGATGCATGAAGCGCATCAACCTGTCGCTGTTCGAGATCGAGGTGTTCCTGCAGGTCGACCGGCTGCGCAGCTTCCGCGCCGCGGCCGAGGCGCTGGGCATGTCGCAGCCGGCGGTCAGCCGGGCGGTGGCGCGGGCCGAGGCGCGGCTGGGCGTCCGCCTGTTCGACCGCAACACCCGCACGGTCGAACCGACGCCGCAGGGCCGGGAATTCGCCGCCATCGCCGGCCGGCTGATCGGCGACCTGCGCAGCTCGCTCGACGATCTCGGCGATTATTTCCGCTCGGCCCGCGGCCGCGTCGCGGTCGCCGGGCTGCCCTCGGTCACCGCCGGGCTGCTGCCGCCGGTGATCGACCGGTTCCGCCGCAGCCATCCGGGCGTGTCGGTCGGCGTCATCGACACGCTGCTGGACGGCGTGGTCGGCGCCGTGCTGCGCGGCGAGGCCGATCTCGGCATCGCCGGCCGACCGGCGCCCGACGGCAAGATCGAGTTCACTCGCATCATGTCCGACCGCTTCGTCGCCATCCTGCGCCAGGACCATCCGCTGGCGCGCCTGTCCGCCGTGACCTGGGCCGATCTGGCGGGCTTCCCCTTCGTCGCCATGTCGCGGATCACCAGCGTCCGCCCGTTGACCGACCGCGGCTTCGCCCAGGCCGGGGTGGCGGTCGAGCCGGAATTCGAGGTGTCGCATCTGGCCACCGCCGGGGCGCTGGTGGCGGCCGGGCTCGGGGTGACGGCGCTGCCGGTGCTGACCCTGCCGGTGCTGGCCCATCCGGCCCTGACCACGCGGCTGCTGCAGGGGCCGGAGGTGACGCGCGACATCGGCGTGCTGACCCGGTCGGGCCGGACCCTGTCGCCCGCCGCAGCGGCCTTCCGCGATACAGTCATCGCCTCGGGCAGCGATCGCCCCGCCGAGGCATGAAAAAGGCCCGGCCGCTGCTGCGGCCGGGCCCATGGTCAGTCGCCGGGATTACTCGGTCGGCGCCGCCTCGTCCGACGGCATGGTCTGGTCTGTCGGGGCCTGCTGCATCGACGGCGCCTGGTCCATCATCCCCGGCTGCATCGGCTGGGCCGGAGCCATCTGGCCGGGCATCGTCTGCTGCGGCGTGGCGCCTGCGCTCAGCTGCTGCTGGTTGAGATTGCGGGTCTGCTCCTGCTCCGCCGCATTCTGCGCGCTCTTGCTGCCGCGATGCTTGCGGGGCGTCTGGGTCTGGTCGTCGGCGCTCGACGATTGCATGTGCTTGCGATGGTGGGTGCCCTGCGTCGACTCCGACGGCATGTTCGCGGCGGGAGCCTCGACCGACGGCGCCGTCCCGGGCATCGCCGGCTCGGTCCCGGTCTGGGCCAGGGCGGGCGCGGCGGCCAGCGCCGACACGGCGAGGGCGGTAAAGACAAAACTCCTGCGCATAAAGGTCTCCATCGAGGGATGCCTGAAGATCGGGGCCGGCGACACAGTCCGCCGCGGCACGGGATCCGATCCCTCCCTCAACGGCAGGACCAGCGATACCGATCCGAAGAAAATGCCTTCATGAACGATATTTCATGTTTCCGGAGGATCGTCTGTCGGTCTGGCGGCGAATCCTGGGGCCGGATGGGAGTTGTTGCCCTCCGTTGCAAAACCATTGCGAATCCCCAATCCGTCATCCCCGCGAAAGCGGGGATCTCGCGCCGCGATCGGAAAGAGATTCCGCTGTCGCGGGAATGACGGCATAGGGTTGGGGCTCGACATCCCATGGGTCCCGCCAAGCGCGCATGAAAAAAGGCCCGGCTGCCTGTGCAGCCGGGCCTCGCGGACCGCGGACCTCGCCTCGGAAGGGGGGGGGTGGAAGCGAGGGCCCGTTGCGGCCCGAACCGGTTACTTCTTGCTCAGCTGCTCCTCGTTCAGCTTGCGGGTCTGGTCCTGCTCGCTGTTGGCGCTGCGATGCGCCGTGACCTTGTGGTGATGGACCCCGGCGGTGTGGTGGGTCTTCATCTTGTGCGGCGCGGTGGCGGCCGGCGCCGCCGCCGCGGGGGTCTGCGCCATCGCCAAGGCGGGGGTGAGGGCCAGGGCGGGCACCGCGAGAACGGCGAACAGAAGGCTCCTGCGCATGTGTGCGATCTCCATCGAGGGGACAACGAAGATCGGAGGAGAGGCGGGCGGGAGGCCACGTCTTGGCTCCGACGAACGAACCCTACGTCGCCGGAGCTAACGCCCTGGTGGGCGGAAGATGAAATCCACGTAACGATCGGGGCCGAGCGAAGCGGTCGCCGCGGGCCTCAGGAGCGCCACCATCCCCTTCCTGTCATTGCCGGGCTTGACCCGGCAATCCAGGGGCCGCCAAGAGCGGCTCTTGAAAGCCCTGGATCCTCGGGTCAAGCCCGAGGATGACAGCGCGGGTGTATGGATGGGGCTTTGGGTTCGCCCCTGCGAACCCAGCCTGCGTCTCAGTGATTCCCCGCCAGCACTTCGCGCTTGCCGACATGGTTGGCGGGGCTGACCACGCCCTCCTGCTCCATCCGGTCGATCAGCCGCGCAGCGCGGTTGTAGCCGATCTGCAGATGGCGCTGGATGAAGCTGGTCGACGCCTTGCGCTCGCGCGCCACCAGCGCCACCGCCTGGTCGTACAGGTCGTCGCCCGAGCCGCCCTCGCCGTCCAGCGCCAGCGAATCGAAGCTGCCGCCGTCCTCCTGGTCCTCCAGCACCGAGTCGTTGTAGGCCGGCTCGCCCTGGGCCTTGAGGTGGCGCACCGTCTCCTCGACCTCGCCGTCGGAGACGAAGGGGCCGTGCACGCGGGTGATGCGGCCGCCGCCGGCCATGTACAGCATGTCGCCCTGGCCCAGCAGCTGCTCGGCCCCGCCTTCGCCGAGAATGGTGCGGCTGTCGATCTTGGAGGTGACCTGGAAGCTGATCCGGGTCGGGAAGTTGGCCTTGATCGTGCCGGTGATGACGTCGACCGAGGGCCGCTGCGTCGCCATGATCAGGTGGATGCCGGCGGCGCGGGCCATCTGCGCCAGCCGCTGGATCAGCGCCTCGATGTCCTTGCCCGCCACCAGCATCAGGTCGGCCATCTCGTCGACGATGATGACGATGTAGGGCAGCTCGGTCAGGTCGATCGGCTGGTCCTCGAAGATCGGCTTGCCGGTGTCCGGGTCGAATCCGGTCTGCACCCGCCGGGTCAGCACCTCGCCCTTGGCCTTGGCCTCGCGCAGCCGCTGGTTGTAGCCCTCGATGTTGCGGACGCCGACCTTGGACATGGACCGGTAGCGGTCCTCCATCTCGCGCACCGCCCATTTAAGCGCCACCACCGACTTCTTCGGGTCGGTGACGACCGGCGCCAGCAGATGCGGGATGCCCTCGTAGATCGACAGCTCGAGCATCTTCGGGTCGACCATGATGAAGCGCACCTTGTCCGGCGGCAGCCGGAACAGCAGCGACAGGATCATGGTGTTGATGGCGACGGACTTGCCCGAGCCGGTGGTGCCGGCCACCAGCAGATGGGGCATGCGCGCCAGGTCGGCGATGATCGGGCCGCCGCCGATGTCCTTGCCCAGCACCAGACCCAGCTTCGACCCGGCCTTGTCCATCTGGTCGGAGCCGAGCAGCTCGCGCAGCAGCACCATCTCGCGCTTCTGGTTCGGCAGCTCGATGCCGATGACGTTGCGGCCGGGGACGACGGCGACGCGGACCGACACGGCGCTCATCGACCGGGCGATGTCGTCGGCCAGGCCGATGACGCGGCTGGACTTGGTGCCGGGCGCCGGCTCCAGCTCGTACAGGGTGACCACCGGGCCGGGATTGACCTTCACGATCGACCCGCGGACGCCGAAATCGCTCAGCACCTGCTCCAGCGCCGCGGCGTTCTGCTCCAGCACCCGCGGGTCGGCCACGGCCGGGCGCTTGGTGGGGTCCGGCATGGTCAGGAGGTCGAGCGACGGCAGCTCATAGGTGTCGGGTGGCGCCAGCTCGAAGCTGGTCTGGCGCGGCGGCGGAGCGGTCGGGCGGCGCGGCGCCGGCTCGATCGCCGCGGGCGCGACGCGCTGCGGTGCGGGGGGCATCGGTGCGGCCGGACGGCGCGGCGGCTCCTCGACCGGGCGCAGCGAGGGCAGGTCGATCAGGTCGTCGTCCTCTTCCTCCGGCAGGTCGAGATCGGGCTCGGTGCGGCCGCCGCCGATGATCAGCGGCGGGCGGGACGGCGCGACATCATCATCCTCCCCGGCCTCCGGATCGGCGATCCGCGGCCCGGGCGGGCTGGCGCGGGCGAAGCGCGGCCGCGCCGCCGGTCCGGCTCCGGGCATGGCGAAGGCCGCCGGCGCCTCGGGGGCGGGCTCGCGCCGCATCATGCTGGAGGCGACGGTGCCGGCGCCGTGCAGCGTGCGCAGGCCCAGCCATTGCAGCACCCGGCCGAAGGCGCGCAGCACGGATCCGGTGACCGAGGCTCCGGCGCGGGCGCCGGCGCCGGTGATGGACCCGACGCGGTGCCATTCGGTCGAGGACAGGCCGAGCGCGACCAGCACCAGCAGCAGGCCGACGGCGCCGGTGGCCAGCGCCAGCCAGAAGGTGGCGACCGGCCCGGCGGACATGATCACGGTGTCGGAGATGCGCCGCAGGATCATCGCCCCGACGGCGCCGCCCAGCGAGCCGCGCTCGGCCCAGCCCTCGATCGCCGGCAGCGGCGACAGGCCGGCGGCCAGGAACAGCACGCCGAACAGCAGGCTGGTGACGCGCCACCACACCCGGTCCAGCGGCTGGTGCCGCATCAGCCGCCAGGCCCAGAACAGCGGCAGCACGGCCAGCAGGAAGGCGCCGATGCCCAGCGTCTGGATCAGGAGGTCGGCGAGATGGGCGCCGGGCCGGCCCAGCAGGTTGGCGGCGGGGCCGGCCTTGGCGGTGTTCCAGGACGGGTCGGTCGGGGAATAGCTGACCAGCGCGACCAGCAGGCCGCAGCCGAACACGGCGATGCCGAGGCCGCTCAGCTCGCGCACCCGGTTGCGCAGGAACTCCTGCACCACCGGCGGCAGGAAGGAGCGCTTGCTCGAGGCGGCGCGGCCGGAGCTGCGCGTCACCGCCGTTCGACGGGAGGAGGTGCCGGCCATCGTCATTCTGCCGCCTCGGATCGGGACAGGATCTCGCCGAGCCGGGTCAGGGCGCGCCCGACCGTCTCGGTGTCGTGGACCACGGCGATGCGCAGCCAGCGCCGGCCGATCTCCGGCCGGTCCAGGCGCGTGATGTAGCCGCCGGGCAGGGTGCGGATCGCCGCCTCGGCCCACAGCCGGCGGGCAGCGGCCTCGCCGTCGCCGACATCGAGCCACAGGAAGAAGCCGCCCTCCGGCCGGCGGAAGCCGAAGCGCCCGCCCAGCGCCGATTCGGCGGCGTCGAACTTGGCCCGGTACAGCGCCCGGTTCTCGACCACATGGGCGTCATCGGCCCACAGCGCGGCGGAGGCGGCCTGGATCGGCAGCGGCATGCCGGCGGCGGAATGGCTGCGCAGCCGCAGGAAGGCGGCGACCAGCGCCGGGTCGCCGGCGACGAAGCCCGAGCGCAGCCCGGCCGCGTTCGACCGCTTCGACAGCGAATGGAACACCAGCAGGTTGTCCAGCGACCCGCCGTCCCGGCCGGAAGCGACCTCCAGCACGCCCACGGGCGGGTCTCGGTCATAGATCTCGGCGTAGCATTCATCGGCCGCCAGGATGAAGCCATGCGCGCGGGCCAGGCCGATGGCGCGATCGAGATACTCCCGGCTGGCGACGGCACCCTGCGGGTTGGTCGGGTTGCACAGGTACAAGAGCTTCAGCCGCGCCAGCAGCGCGGTGTCGGCCTCCAGCGCGTCGAGATCGGGCAGGAAGCCGGTGGCGGGGCCGGCCGGCAGGAACACCGGCTCGGCCCCGGCCATCACCGCGGCGCCCTCATAGGGGGCGTAGAACGGGTCGGGCAGGGCGACCGCCGGCACCTGGTTGGCGCCAGGCCGGTGATCGACCGCCAGCTCGGCCACCAGGAACAGCGCCTCGCGGGTGCCGGACAGCGGCAAAATATGGGCCGGGTCGGCAAGGCCGTCGGGCAGGTGAAAGCGGCGCTGCAGCCAGCCGGCGCAGGCCTCGCGGAAGGCCGGGGTGCCGCCGACGGGAGGATAGCGGTTCCAGCTGCCGGCATTGGCGGCCAGGATCTCGGCCAGGAACGCCGGTGGCTGGTGCTGCGGCTCGCCGACCGACATGGCCAGCGGCGCCACCCCCTCGGGCGGGGTGATCCCGGACAACAGCGTCGCCAGCCGCGCGAACGGATAGTCCGCGAGCCGTTCCAATGCCTCGTTGAGTCGGCCGCCCCGCATGCTCTTCTGCAACACCCTATGCCGCGTCGGGCCAGCTGCCGCCGGCCTCATCCCTCGCTTCCGGCGGCCGGTGCCGCCGCGAAACAGCTCTTAGATTCCAACCACTTTATCCGGTCTTCTGACCTCTCCTGTCAAATCCGGCGTCGCTGGCCGGCCGGCCCGGCGCGCTTTTCCGGCCACGGTGTGGCCGGTCCGGCACGGTTGGAGAACGCTCGGACGAATCACGAACGAATCAGGATCGGCGTGCGATGCGAAATTGCCGGGATCACAAGCCGAAGGGGATCGACAGCGACATCATGCTTCCGGCGCCGCCGGACGAGCCCCAGCTGCCGCCGGCGGCGACTCCGACGCCCCGCCGTTCGGAGCACCCCGCGGCCAGCACGAGGATGGATAGGAGAAGAATCCGGACCATGCCGAAATCCTACCACGAAACGGCGGGCTGGCATCGGCTGATGTGACACGCCGCCACTGGACAGCGCGACTCCGCGCTCCGATGCTGCGCGCCATGAACGACAGCACTTCACTGCGCGCCCAGGTCGTGGTGGTCGGCGGCGGCCTCGCCGGGGCGACCATGGCGGCGGCGCTCGGCCAGGCCGGCATCGACACCGTGATCCTCGACCAGGAGCCGGCGGCGGCCCGCACCCTGCCGAGTTTCGACGGCCGCACCACCGCGCTGTCCTACGGCTCGCGCCGGATCGTCGCCTCGGCCGGGCTGTGGGACCCGGTGGCCGGCCAGGCCGAGCCGATCCTCGACATCCGCATCGCCGACGGCCGCGCCCCGGTGTTCCTGCATTTCGACCATCAGGAGATGGCCGAAGAGGCGGATGGCGCCCCGTTCGGCCACATTGTCGAGAATCGGCTGCTGCGGCTGGCGCAGTTCGAGCGGCTGGACGCCCTGCCGGCGGTGCGCCATGTCGCCCCGGCCAAGGTTGTGGAGGTGGCGACCGGCACTGGCCACGCCGCCGTGACCCTGGCCGACGGGAGGGTGGTGCGGGCCGACCTGGTGATCGGCGCCGACGGCCGTGGCTCCTTCACCCGACAGCAGCTGGGCATCCCGGCGCGCAGCTTCGCCTACCGGCAGAAGGCGGTGGTCTGCGTCATGGCGCATGCCGAGCCGCATGAGGGCGTGGCGGTCGAGCATTTCCTGCCGGCCGGCCCCTTCGCCGTGCTGCCGATGACCGACGATCCCGAGGGCAACCACCGCTCCTCGATCGTCTGGACCGAGCATCCAGACACCGCCGACGACCTGGTGCACCGCCCGGCCGCCGCCTTCGACGCGGCGCTGCAGGCCGTGGTCGGCGACTGGCTGGGGCCAGTGCGTACCCTGGGCAAGCGCTTCACCTATCCGCTCGGCGTCGTCCATGCCCGGCGCTACGGCGGCCGCCGGGCGGCGCTGATCGGCGAGGCGGCGCACGGCATCCACCCGATCGCCGGCCAGGGCCTCAATCTCGGCCTGCGCGACATCGCCGTGCTGACGGAGCTGCTGGTCGAGCGCAGCCGGCTCGGCCTCGACCTCGGCGACCCGACCCTGCTGCGCCGCTACGAGCAGGCGCGGCGGCCGGACAATGTCGCCATGATCCTGGCGACCGACGGGCTGAACCGGCTGTTCTCGACCGACCTGGCCCCGGTGCAACTGGCCCGTGATATCGGCCTCGCCGCCGTCGGCCGCCTGCCGCCGGTGAAGCGCTTCTTCATGCGCCAGGCGATGGGGCTGGGCAGCCGGGCGCGGTGACGTCCTATCCGTTCGGCGGCGCGAGAGGATAGCTCTCCAGGATCTCGTACACCGCGCCCTCGCGGCCGACATGGCTCTGGTACAGGTGGAAGGCGTCGACCGGGAAGGGTTCGGCGCGGAACGGGCCGTGCTCCAGCAGCCACCGTTCGACCCGCTCGGCCGGCGCCTGGCGCAGCCGGGCCAGGGTGACGTGTGGGGCATAGGCGCGGTCGTCCGGCGGCTGGCCGGCGGCGACCAAGGCGCGGTCGACCTTGGCGTGCAGGAAATTCAGCGCCGGCTCCGCCGCCACTCCGGCCCACAGGGTCGAGGCGGCGCGCTTGGTGCCGAACCGGCCGACGCCGTCCAGCGCCAGGCTGAAGCCGGGGGCGGCGATGGCGTGCAGTGCCTGGTCGATCTCCTCCGCCTCCAGCGCGTCGACCTCGCCGATGAAGCGCAGAGTCAGGTGGAAATCGGCCGCGTTGGTCCAGCGCGCCCCGGGCACGCCGCCCTGCAGCAGCGACAGGCGGGGCCGCAGCGCGGCGGGGATGGCGATGGCGATGAAGAGACGGAGCATGGCGATCCTCGGCTCAACCGAGGGCGAAGCCGGCGCGGTAGCGGGCCGGGCTGGTGGCGAGGCGGCGGCGGAAATGGTGGCGCAGCGTGTCGGCCGAGCCGAAGCCGCAATCGGTGGCGATGCGCTCGATCGGCAAGGCGGTGGTCTCCAGCAGCTCGCGGGCCAGCGCCAGGCGTTCGCCGACCAGCCACTCCGCCGGGGTGGTGCCGGTGGCGTCGCGGAAGCGGCGCAGGAAGGTGCGCAGGCTCATCCCGGCCTCGCCCGCCAGCCGCTCCAGCGGCAGGTCCTCGGCCAGGTGTCGGCGGGCCCAGTCGAACAGGGCGGCCAGGCGCGGCCGCTCCTCGACCTGCACCGGCCGGTCGACATATTGCGCCTGGCCGCCCTCGCGATGCGGCGGCACCACCAGGCGCCGGGCCACCTGGTTGGCGATCCGCGCGCCCCAGTCGCGCCGCACGATGTGCAGGCACAGGTCCAGCCCGGCGGCGCTGCCGGCCGAGGTCAGCACCTGGCCTTCGTCGACATACAGCACGTCGGGCACGATCCGGATGTCCGGGTACTGCGCGGCCAGGGCCTCGGCATAGCGCCAATGGGTGGTGGCGCGGCGGCCGGCCAGCACTCCCGCGGCGGCCAGCACGAAGACGCCGGAGCAGATCGAGACCAGCCGGGCGCCGCGGTCATGGGCCCGGCGCAGCGCGGCCAGCAGCGGTTCGGGCGGGGTCTCGCGGAGGCCGCGCCAGCCGGGCACGACGATGGTGCCGGCCGTCTCCAGTGCCTCCAGCCCGGCTTCGGCCTGGACCTGGATGCCGCCGATGGCGCGCAGCGGCCCGGGCTCGGCGGCGCAGACGGTGAAGCGGTACCAGTCGGCGAATTCCGGCCGCGGCAGGCCGAACACCTCGACCGCGACGCCGAACTCGAAGGTGCACAGCCCGTCATAGGCGAGCACGGCGACACTGCGGTTCGGGGGAGGCGAAGGCATCAGCGATGGGAACGCGATCGTGGCCGGAGCGTCAAGGACGAGCGCCTCGAGGCCCCGGCCCGCGATCAGAGACCGTTTGAAAATGCGCTGGTGTGAGTCGGCTGGCGGTGGTTTCGAGAACCGGCGCGCAGCGGACGTTTGGGTCCGTGAGCACCGGAAGCGGAGAAACCGCCGTCAGACGGCCGCACCAGTAGCATTTGCAAATGGTCTCTCAGATGTGGATCGGCCGGCCGTCGACGGCGAGGGCCGCTTCCTTGACCACCTCGTTCAGGGTCGGGTGGGCGTGGCAGGTGCGGGCGATGTCCTCGGCCGAGGCGCCGAACTCCATCGCCAGCACGCATTCGGCGATGATGGTGCCGGCCTCGGCGCCGATGATGTGCACGCCCAGCACCCGGTCGGTCGTGGCGTCGGCCAGGATCTTGACGAAGCCGTCGGTCGCGTTCATCGCCCGCGCCCGGCCATTGGCCAGGAACGGGAACTTGCCGGCCTTGTAGGCCACGCCGGCCTGCTTCAGCTCCTCCTCGCTGCGGCCGACCGAGGCCACCTCGGGCCAGGTGTAGACCACGCTCGGGATCGCGTCGTAGTTCACATGGCCCGCCTGGCCGGCCAGGATCTCGGCCACCGCCACGCCTTCGTCCTCGGCCTTGTGCGCCAGCATCGCCCCGGCGATGACGTCGCCGATGGCGTAGATGCCCTCGACATTGGTGCGGAAATGCTTGTCGGTCTTGATCCGGCCGCGCTCGTCCAGCTCGACGCCGGCCGCGTCCAGGCCGAGGCCCTCGACATAGGGCCGGCGGCCGATCGACAGCAGCACGTAATCCGCCTCGATGGTCTCGGCGTCGCCGCCCTTGGCCGGCTCCACCGTCAGCGTCACGCCGGTGTCGGTCTTCCGCGCGCCGGTGACCTTCGAGCTCAGCTTGAACGTCATGCCCTGCTTGGCCAGGATGCGCTGCATCTGCTTCGACACCTCGCCGTCATTGGTCGGCAGGATGCGGTCGAGGAACTCCACGACGGTGACCTTGGCGCCGAGGCGGGACCAGACCGAGCCGAGCTCGAGCCCGATGACGCCGCCGCCGATCACCACCAGATGCTTCGGCACCTCCGGCAGTGACAGCGCCCCGGTCGAGGTGACGATCCGCGTCTCGTCGGTCTCGACGCCCTTCAGCGGCGTCGAGTCGGAGCCGGTGGCGATGATGAAGTTCTTCGCGGCGTAGGTCTTGCCCTCGACCTCGATCCGGTCCTTGGCGGTGAAGCGGGCATGGCCGAGCAGCCGGTCGATCTTGTTCTTCTTGAACAGGAAGTCGATGCCGTCGGTGTTGGCCTTCACCACCTTGTCCTTGTGGCCCATCATGCCGGGCAGGTCGAGCTCGACCCCCGCCACCTTGATGCCGAAGGCGGCCAAGGCATGCCCGGCCTCCTCGAACTTCTCCGACGCGTGCAGCAGCGCCTTGGACGGGATGCAGCCGATGTTCAGGCAGGTGCCTCCCAGCGTCGGCATCTTCTCGACGCAGGCGGTCTTGAGCCCCAACTGGGCGGCACGGATGGCGGCGACATAGCCGCCGGGGCCGGAGCCGATCACGATCACGTCATAGGTGGCGGTGGGTTCGGTCATCGCTCGCACTCAGCTTGCCGGAAGGTTGACCGCAAACTGCATGAGCCGGCGCGGCACCGCAACTGCGTCGAGCGGGCAGCTGCCATCGTCCGGCACCTCACTCCGGCCGGCCGGGACGGCCGTCGAGGGCGGCGGTCAGCGCCTGGATCTGGCGGTTGAGGGCGTCGAGCTGCGGCAGGGTCAGGCCGGAGCGCCCCAGCAGCGCCTCGCCCAGGCACTGGCTGCGGGCGAACAGCGCGCGGCCCGCCCCGGTCAGCCGCACCTGGACCTCGCGCTCATTGCCGGGGCTGCGCTGCCGCGTGACCAGCCCCGCCGCCTCCATCCGCTTCACCAGGGGCGTGATCGTGCTCGAATCGAGGGCGAGGCGGGCGGCGATGGCGCCGATCGTCCGGCCGTCCTCCTCGCCCAGCACGTTCAGCACGAGATATTGCGGATAGGTGATGCCCATCTCGTCCAGCAGCGGCTTGTAGGTCCGGTTGATGGCGATGTTGGTGCGGTACAGCGTGAAGCAGATCTGCTCGTCGAGCGCGAGCGGGCGGTCCTTCGGCAGGGGCATGCGGTGCCCTCCTGTTCCTGATGCGCAAACACATTTATCACGAAAAATGATATCACGCTAAGATATAGCTGGACGTCGGCGAGGCGATCGGATACTCATATCATTATCGTGATAACAAATATCGCGATAATCAATGGAGCCGCGGATGGACCACAGCGAGCACGGGACGGACGGAATTTCGCGCCGGCTCGTCCTGGCGGCGGGGGTTGGACTCGCCGCCGCGGCGGCCTTGCCGCATTCTTCCCTGGCGCAGACCGGCGCCGCGCCTTCACGCCTAGCATCTTCGGGAGACAGCACCATGAGCAGCGGACTGTTCACCACCAAGGACGGCACCAGCATCTTCTACAAGGATTGGGGCCCGCGCGACGCGCAGCCTCTCGTGTTCCACCATGGCTGGCCGCTCAGCGCGGACGACTGGGACACCCAGATGCTGTACTTCCTGGGCCAGGGCTATCGGGTGATCGCCCATGACCGGCGCGGCCATGGCCGGTCCAGCCAGACCGACACCGGCAACGAGATGGACACCTACGCCTCGGACATGGCGCAGCTGGTGGCGCATCTCGACCTCAAGGGCGCCGTCCATATCGGCCATTCGACCGGCGGCGGCGAAGTGGCGCGCTATGTCGCAAGGCATGGCGGCAACGGCCGGGTGGCCAAGGCGGTGCTGGTCGGCGCCGTGCCGCCGGTGATGGTGAAGTCGGAGAAGAACCCCGGCGGCCTGCCGATCGAGGTGTTCGACGGCTTCCGCCAGGCGCTCGCGGCCAACCGGGCGCAGTTCTACCGCGACGTCCCTGAAGGCCCGTTCTACGGCTTCAACCGTCCGGGCGCGAAGGTCTCCGAGGGCATCATCGGCAATTGGTGGCGCCAAGGCATGATCGGCGGCGCCAAGGCCCATTACGACTGCATCAAGGCGTTCTCGGAGACCGACTTCACCGACGACCTGAAGGCGATCGAGGTGCCGGTGCTGGTGATGCATGGCGACGACGACCAGATCGTGCCGTTCGCCGATTCGGCGCCGCTCTCGGCCAAGCTGCTGAAGCACGGCACGCTGAAGGTCTACAAGGGCTTCCCGCACGGCATGCTGACCACCCATGCCGACGTGCTCAACCCGGACCTGCTGGCCTTCATCAAGGGCTGAGAATCGGTGCGGGCGGCGGGGTCACCGACCCCGCCGCCCGTTTCGAACCCGAGCCTGTCGACGACTCAGCGCGAGCCGCTGCCGGAGGTTCGCCCACGCATGTAGTGCCGCTCCGGGCGGTAGCGCGGCTTGAACAGTTGATCGATCCAGCCCCGGATCACGGTCCACATGCGTCGCGGGCTCCTTCAGCCCTTGTTGAGTGCGGCGCGGACGGCGGCGAGGCCATCCTGTCCGTCGCGGGTGGTGACGCCGGCCAGCCAGCCGGACAGAAGATCGGGGTGAGCCTTGAGGTACTTCGCGGCGGCCGTCTTGCCGTCCGCACCCTCGTCCAGGATCGTCCCCATGATCTGGTTTTCCATGTCCACCGTGAATGTCAGCTGTGACAGCAGCCGGGCGAGATTGGGGCAATTCTTCGACAAGTCTCGCCTCGTCACGGTGTAGACGGTGGCGCGGCCGTAATTCGGGCCGAAATAGGCGTCACCGCCGCTGAGATAGGTGATCGGGAACTTCGCGTTCATCGGGTGCGGTTCCCAGGCCAGGAAGGCGATCCATTCCTGTCGCCGCGCCGCCCGGTCCACCTGGCTCAGCATGCCCTGCTCGCTCGATTCGACCAGGGTCCAGCCGTCCAGGCCGAAGTCCTTGGTGTCGATCATCTTCTGGATGTTCTGGTTCGCCGGCGCCCCGGGCTCGATGCCGTAGATTTTCTTGTCGAACTTGTCGGCGTGCTTGGCCAGATCGGCGAAATCCTTCACCCCGGCCTCGGCGACATAGGCCGGGACCGCGAGGGTGAAGCGGATGCCGTCGAGATTCGGGCGGATCACCTCGATCGCCTTCTCGGCCGTGAGCGGTTCGATGAAGCGACTCTGCGCCGGCATCCAGTTGCCGAGGAAGACGTCGATCTGGCTGTTCTTCAGGCTTTCGAAGGTCACCGGCGGGGCCAGGGTCTCCACCTTCTGGGTGTAACCCAGAGGCTCCAGGAGTGTGCCGAGCACGCCGTTGGTCGAGGTGATGTCGGTCCAGCCCGGATCCGACATGCGCACGGTGGCACAAGCGTCGGGATCGGCTGCGACGGCCGGCGTTGCCGCCAGCAGCAGCCCGGTCAGGGCAAGGGCGATGAGGCGCGCCATGGTTCGGTCTCCCTGTTGTTGTCGTCCTTATTGGCGTCTTGGCCGCGCGTGACGCGCGGGAACCGGGCGGCGGCTTCCAGGTCGTCGAGATCCATGTGGTTGCGGATGTATTGCCGGGTGGCGTCCTGCCGCGGCTGCCAGTCCCAGCCATGCAGGGCGCCCCGGCGCAGCGCCGCATCGACGAAGTGCCGCCGCCGTTGGCTTTCCAGGACCTGGTCGCGCAGACGCGGCAGGTCCCAGCGTGCCGCCACCTCCGCCCGGAAGGCGGCGACCCGGGCGGCCTCGGCCGGGTCGGCGGCGCGGTTCACCCGCTCGCCCGGATCGGTGGCGAGGTCGAAGAGCTGGTCGGGGTCGGCCGGGCTGTGGATGAACTTCCAGTCGCCGCGGCGGATCATCACGATCGGCGCCACCGCGCCCTCGGCCAGGTATTCGCCCAGGACCAGGTCGTGCCCGCCGGTGCCGGCCAGATGCGGCAGCAGGCTGCGCCCGTCCAGCGGCGTCGGATGGGCGGGCGCGCCCTCCGGCGTGGCAAGATCGACCAGGGTCGGCAGCAGGTCGGCGGAGGAGACGGCGGCGCCGACCCGGCCCGGCGTGAAGCGGCCGGGGGCATGCACGATCAGCGGGATGCGGCTGCCGCCCTCCAGGAAGCTCATCTTGTACCAGAGGCCGCGCTCGCCCAGGAACTCGCCATGGTCGGAGATCAGGATGGTGACCGTGTCCTCGGCCAGGCCGGTGCGGCGCAGCGCCTCCATCACCCGGCCGAACTGCTCGTCGACATAGGCGATAGCGCCGTAATAGGCGCGCCGGGCGCGGCGGGTCTGCTCCGGCGTGATCGGCGTCCGGTCCAGCTCGCACACCGCGCGCAGCCGGCGGGAATGCGGGTCGTCGGCCGGCGCATCCTCGGGCAGCGGGATGTCCTCGTCGCGGTGCAGGTTCCAGTACCGCTCCGGCACCGCGAAGGGGTCGTGCGGATGGGTCAGCGACACGGTCATGCAGAACGGCTTGCCGTCGCCGGTCCGCGCCATGTCGTACAGCCGGCGCTCGGCCGCGAACACCACCTCGTCGTCGAAATCCAGCTGGTTGGTGCGGATGCAGGGGCCGGCATCGATCACCGATGACATGTTGTGGTACCAGCTCGGCCGCGCCTCCGGCTGGTCCCAATCCGGCGTCCAGCCGAAATCCGCCGGGTAGATGTCGGTGGTCAGCCGCTCCTCGAAGCCGTGCAGCTGGTCGGCGCCGCAGAAATGCATCTTGCCGGCCAGGATGGTGCGGTAGCCCCGGGCCCGCAGCGCATGGGCGAAGGTCGGGATGTCGGAGGGGAACTCGGCGGCATTGTCATAGGCGCCGATCGCCGAGGGCAGCCGGCCGGACATGAACACCGCGCGCGAGGGGCCGCACAGCGGGCTGTTGCAATAGGCGGCGTCGAACACCACCCCGTCCCGCGCCAGCCCGGCGATCACCGGCGCCTGCACCACCTCATTGCCATAGGCCGGCAGGGCGAAGGGGGTCAGCTGGTCCGCCATCAGGATCAGGATGTTCGGTCGCCGTGCCGCTGCCACGATGGGCCTCTCCCTGTTTTATAGGTCTGTGCGGACAGCGTGGCGGCGACCGGCAGGATCGTGAAGACCGCAGCCGTTCATAGAGGTATTATCCCTGTTTATGGCTACCCGTCGCCGCGACCTGCCGCCGATGCCCGCGCTCCTGGCCTTCGAGGCCGCGGGGCGGCTGTCGAATTTCAGCGTCGCGGCACGCGAGCTCGGGGCCACCCAGCCGGCCGTCTCCCATCAGATCGCCGCATTGGAGGCACGGCTGGGCGCGGCCCTGTTCCGGCGGCTGCATCGCGGCGTCGCCCTGACCGCGGAGGGCGAGCGGCTGCTGCAGGTGGTGACCCGGTCGCTCGACGCCATCGCCGACACGGCGGCGGAGATCCGCCAGGCGCGCGACCCGGGCGGGCTGACCGTCGCCACCGATTTCGCCTTCGCCACCTATTGGCTGCTGCCGCGGCTGGAGCAGCTGCGCGCGGCGCTGGGCGGGGTCGAGATTCGCATCCTGGCCAGCCAGGACGTGATCGACCCGCGCGACCGTGCCGTCGACGCGGTGATCGCCTTCGGGCCCGGGCGCTGGCCCGGCTGCACCGTCGACCGGCTGTTCCCGGAAAGCGTCGTGCCGATCTGCAGCCCCGGGATGATGTCACGGCTGCCGCGGCTCGCCGCGCCGGCCGACCTGCTGGATCAGCCGCTCTTGCATCTCGACAGCCCGGACCCGGCGCGCTGGCTCGACTGGGCCGGCTGGTTCCGGGGGCAGGGGGTGGAGGGCTTGCCGCGCGGCCGGTCGCTGCGCCTCAACAATTACCCGCTGGTGCTGCAGGCGGCCCTGGCCGGGCAGGGCGTGGCGCTGGGCTGGCGGCCGCTGGTCGACGACCTCTTGGCCGCCGGCCAGTTCGTCGCCTGCCTGCCGAGCCCGTATCGCACCCAGCGCGGCTATTTCCTGGCCCAGCCTCTGGCCGACCGCCCGGATCCGCTGCGCGCCGCCTTCCGCGACTGGCTGGTGGCGGAGGCGGCGGGGCGCCGGCCGGCCTAGGCAGCGGCCCGGAACCGCCGCCAGCCCTCCGCGCGCAGGGCGCAGGCCGGGCATTCGCCGCAGCCATGGCCCCAGTCATGCGACTGGCTGCGGTCGCCGCGATAGCAGCTGTGGGTCTGGTCGCGGATCAGGTCGACCAGCGCCTCGCCGCCCAGGGACTCGGCCAGGCGCCAGGTCTCGGCCTTGTCGATCCACATCAGCGGCGTGTGCAGCACGAAGCGGGTCTCCATGCCCAGGTTCAGCGCCAGCTGCATCGCCTTCATGGTGTCGTCCCGGCAGTCCGGATAGCCGGAATAATCGGTCTCGCACACCCCGGCGACCAGGTGGCGCAGGCCGCGGCGATAGGCCAAAGCGGCGGCGAAGGTCACGAACACCAGGTTGCGGCCGGGCACGAAGGTGTTGGGCAGGCCGTTATCCTGCATCGCGATCTCGACATCGCGGGTCAGCGCCGTGTCGCTGACCTGGCCGAGCACGCCGAGGTCGAGCATGTGGTCGTCGCCCAGCCGCCCGGCCCATTCCGGGAAGCGGCTGCGCATCCCCTCCAGGACCACGGGCCGGACGTCCAGCTCGACCCGGTGGCGCTGGCCGTAATCGAAGCCGACGGTCTCGACCCGGCCGAAGCGCTCCAGCGCCCAGGCCAGGCAGGTGGCCGAATCCTGCCCGCCGGAGAACAGCACCAGCGCGCCCTCGGCGGCGCCCCGCTCGCCCTGGTCACCGACCATCATATTCGGCCCAGCAGTTCGGGGTCTCGTAGACGGCGACGGTGGCCAGCAGCGGCAGCGTCGGCCGCACCCGGTCCCAGATCCACACGGCGATGTGCTCGGCCGTCGGGTTCTCCAGCCCCTCGATCTCGTTCAGGCAGTAATGGTCCAGCCGGGCCAGGATCGGCGCGAAGGCGGCCTCGACGTCGAAGAAGTCGACGACGAAGCCGGATTCGGGATCGACCGGCCCTTCCAGCCGCAGCTCGACCCGGTAGGAATGGCCATGCATCCGGTGGCAGCGATGCGTCGCCGGCACGTTCGGCAGCCGGTGCGCCGCCTCGAAGGTGAAGGCCTGGGTGATCCTCATGGAATCCCGATCAGCTTGTGGGTCTGCAGGCTCAGCCGCCATTGCGGGTGCGACAGGCAATAGGCGACCGCCGCCTCGGTGTTGGCGATGCGGTCCGGCCCGTCCATCGGCTGCAGCCAGAAATGGGTGAAGTCGAGATCCGCCACCGCCTCGGGCAACAGGTCCGGCTGCGGATAGACCAGCTTCAGCTCGTCGCCGCGGCGCGCGGCCAGGGCTGCGCCGGCCTTGGGGCTGACGCAGACCCAATCCAGCTCCGCCGGCGGGTCGATGGTGCCGTTGGTCTCGACCGCGGCGGTGAAGCCGCGGGCATGGATGGCGTCCAGCAGGGCGCGGTCCAGCTGCAGCAGCGGCTCGCCGCCGGTGAAGACGACGAAGCGCTCCGCCTCCGGCCCGTCCCAGCAGGCCTCGATCGCCACGGCCAGCGCCCCGGCGGTGTCGAAGCGGCCGCCGCCCGGCCCGTCGGTGCCCAGGAAGTCGGTGTCGCAGAAGCGGCAGACCGCGTCGGCGCGGTCCTGCTCGCGGCCGGTCCACAGGTTGCAGCCGACGAAGCGGCAGAACACCGAGGCGCGCCCGGCATGGCGGCCCTCGCCCTGCAGGGTCTTGAAGATCTCTTTGACGACGTAGCCCATTCACGCTGGTCCGGCGTGGCTCCCGGCGGCCCCACAGCGGGGCCGTTGCCGCGCGGCGCGGTTTTAGCGGGTTTCGCCGCGCCGGTCAGGTGCGAATTGCCGCGGGCTAGGCCTGCACGAGCAGGGCTGTCCCGTACATCACGGCGATTCCGGCGATCATGCCGGCCATCGCCGTGGCCCGGGCATAGGTTCCGCTGTCCGCCCGCCGCAGCATCAGCAGCGTCACCTCGACGACGACCTGCAGGATGGCGCCGGCGCCGACCGCCAGGGCGAAGGCCGCCCAATGCGCCGCATAGGCGTAGCTGCCGATCCAGATGCCCAGCACGGCCGGCAGGCCGGCCAGCAGCGCCAGGCCGGCCAGCAGCAGCCAGCCGGGCCGGCGGTCCAGCAGCGGCGCGACGATGCCGACCCCTTCGGTGATGTTGTGCAGCGTGAAGCCGAGCACCAGGAAGGACCCGAGGGCGGCGGCGCCGGTGGCGAAGGCCGAGCCGATCGCCAGCCCTTCACCGAGATTGTGCAGCCCGATGCCCAGCGCGATCGAGGCGGCCAGGCCGACGCCGCCGAGCGTGCGGCCGCCGCGCCGGCCGACGGCCATCAGGATCGCGAAGGTCAGGCCGGCGATCAGCCACACCAGCACGGGCGCATGCAGCTCGGGCGCCGATTGCGCCGCCAGCTCGACGGCCTCGCCCAGCGTGTCGACCAGCAGGAACACCAGCAGGCCGACCGTCAGCGCCAGCGCGAAGGTCAGGCCGCGGGCGCCACCCGCCTTGAGGGCGGGAAAGAACAGCATCCCGAGCGCGATCGGCACGACGCCGACGAACAGGCCGACCAGCCCGAACCGGCCGAGCATGCCCATGGAGGCCGAGGGCGTGGCGACGGCGACATCGATGGTGTGCTCGAAGGCGATGCCGGTGCGGGTGAGGAGGGTGAGGTGGTGTGTCTCGCCGAGCACCCAGGGATAAGGGATCCGCAGCCAGGCGGTGGCGAGACGGTCGACCGGGCCCGGCGGGTCCTGCGTGAAGGTCCAGTAGGCGCCGTCGACCTGGATCTGCGCGATCTCCATCGGCTCGGTCCCGCCGGCCCGGACCAGGACCGCAAGGCCGTCGCCGTCGAGCACCGTCCGCTCGACCGTCAGCTGCTCGACCGGCGGCACGCCCGCGGAGAAGGTCCGCAGCGGATCGGCGGCGAGGAAGGCGGCGGCGACGGCCGCGATCAGCAGCAGCGGCAGCACCGTCCAGCCCAGCGCGCGGATCATGCCCGCACCTCGAAATTCCCCATCCAGCCGAGCTCGGCGAATTCGGACTGGTGGGCGTGGAACATGTAGAGGCCCGGCTCGTGGTCCTTGAAGCTGAACTCCAGAATCCCCCGCTGGGCCTGGCACTGCATGACCGTGTCGACCATCCGCAGCGTCGGCGCCAGCGTCGTGCCGTGGTCGTAATAGTCGAAGAAATTGGCGTGCAGGTGGAAGGAGTTGATCGGGTCGAACTCGGTGATGTTGACGAGGTAGATCCGCACCGGCCTGGCGCGGTCGATCGGGATGGGCTGCTTCGCATAGGCGTGCGCCACGGTGTTGACGGCATAGACCTCGTTCTCGTCGTCGAAATTGGTGTCGAAGGCGTTCATCACCATCACCAGCTCCTGCCACCCCGCGTTCTCCGGCGTGCCGAGCAGCCGGCTGCGCGCCGCCTCGGCCTGGTCGGGATGGCGGGCGGGATCGGGATCGATGACGAAGGCGCCGTACATGCCCTTGTGGATGTGGCGGCGCAGCGGCACGAAGTGGCAGTGATAGAGATGGCAGCCGAAGGGGAAGGCGTCGAACTCGTAGACGAACTCGCCGCCGGGCTGGGCCACGCCGGCCCCGGGCACCCCGTCCATCCGCGCCGAATGGATGCCGTGGAAATGCATGGTGTGGGGATGCGTGCCCTGGTTCCGGAACCGGATCCGCACGCGGTCGCCTTCGGTGACCCGGATCGCCGGGCCCGGCACGCGGCCGTTATAGGTCCAGGCCGGGAACATGATCCCCGGGGCGATCTCGATCTCCTTGTCCTCGGCGGTGACCTCGAACTCGCGCACGGTGCGGCCGGCGTCGTCGCGGCTGACCGTGCCGGTGTCCCAGTCGGTCAGCATGGCGAGCGGATCGAAGCCGTTGCGGGCGCTGTCGACGGTGCCGACCGTGGTCATGCCGCCGTGATCGCCATGCGGCGTCTCCGCCGGGCCATGACCGGCATGGGCCGGCTGCTCCGCCCGTGCGGCGTCCAGCTGCGCCAGCGCCCCGCCTCCCAGCGCCGCGCTGCCGATGATCGCCTCCCGGCGCGTGATGGCGCCGTCACCTGGGAATTTCATCAATCCTCCAGGCCTTGAGCCCGTGCCCATTGATTGACGTCCAGCGTCAGAATTTAGCACGAGCTACAATATGGGCGCCAGTCTCCCTCTTGGATGGTCGGAGCCGCACATCGGATTCGCCGGGGCGAATCCGATGTGCGTCCGCGGAAAACGCCTCAGGTGCTGGTTAGCTTCGACAGGTCGAGCGGCAGCGAGCGCAGGCGCTGGCCGGTCGCGGCGAAGACCGCGTTGCCGATCGCCGGCGCCAGGCCGGGCACGCCCGGCTCACCGATGCCGGTCGGCGCCTCGGTCGACGGCACGATATGCACCTCGACCTTCGGCATCTCCGACATCCGGGTCGGCTCATAGGTGTCGAAATTGGCCTGCTCCACCTCGCCGTCCTTGAGCGTGATCTTGTTGCGCAGGACGACGGACAGGGCGAAGCCGACCGACCCCTCGACCTGGGCCCGGATCACGTCCGGGTTGACCGCGATGCCGCAATCGACCGCGGCGACCACCCGGTCCACCTTCAGCGCGCCGTCCTTGATCGAGACCTCGGCCACGGTGGCGACATAGCTGCCGAAGGACTGGTGCACGGCGACGCCGCGGCCCGATCCGGCCGGCATCGGCTGGCCCCAGCCCGCCTTCTCCGCCACCAGCGCCAGCACGCCGGCATGGCGCGGCTGGTCCTTCAGCAAGGCGGCACGGAAGGCAACCGGGTCCTTGCCGGCGGCATGGGCCAGCTCGTCGACCACGGTCTCGACCGCATGGGCGGTGTGGGTGTGGCCGACCGAGCGCCACCACAGCACCGGCACGCCCTCCTTGGCGTTGTGCACCGTCGCCGTCAGGTCCGGCACCGCATAGGCGGTGTCCGACGCGCCCTCGATGCTGGTGGCGTCGATGCCGTCCTTCACCGCGAAGGCCTCGAAGGAGGTGCCGATCATGATCGACTTGGCGACCACGGTGTGGTCCCAGCCGCTGACATTGCCGGCCGCGTCCACCCCGGCCCGGACCTTGTGGTACGCCATCGGCCGGTAATAGCCGGCCTTCATGTCGTCCTCGCGGGTCCGCATCAGGTGGATCGGCGCCTTGCCGCCGGTGGCCTTGACGATCATCGCCGTCTCGGCCGCGTAGTCGGCGGTCGGGGTGGCGCGCCGGCCGAAGGAGCCGCCGGTGTAGGTCGAGTTGATCGTCACCTGCTCCGGCTTCAGGCCGAGGATGGCGGCGATCGTCGCCTGCTCGACGGTCTGGAACTGCGACCCGGCCCACCACACGGCACCGTCCTTGGTCGGCTCCAGCACGCCGTTCAACGGCTCCATCGGCGCATGGGCCAGGTAGGGGAACTCGATCTCCACCTCCACCAGCTTGGCCGCCTTCTGCAGCGCCGCCGCGGCGTCGCCGCGCTTGGCCGCGGTCAGGCCCGGCGTCTGCGCCAGGGTCTTGTAGCCGGCCATGATCGCGTCGGTGGACTGGCCCTCGGCCTGGCCGAAGTCCCAGTCGATCTTCAGCGCCTCGCGGCCCTGCATCGCCGACCAGGTGTCGCGGGCCACGACGGCGACGCCGGTCGGGATGGTGACCACGTCGACCACGCCCGGCACCTGCTTCGCCGCCGCGGCGTCGACGCTCTTCGCCGTGCCGCCGAAGCGCGGCGGGTGGGCGACCAGCGCAGTCAACTGGCCGGGACGGCGGACGTCGATCGAGAAGCCGGCCTTGCCGGTGATCTTGGCCGGAGTGTCCAGCCGCGGCACGTGGCCGCCGACCAGGGTGAAGGCCTTCGGGTCCTTCAGCGTGACGTCCGCCGGCGGCGTCAGCGCCGCCGCCTTGCCGGCCAGCTCGCCGAAGCGGGCGGATTTGCCCGAGGCATGGGCGACGACGCCCTTCTGCACGGTGATCTCGCCGGCCGGGACCTGCCACTCCGCCGCGGCCGCCTGCACCAGCATGGCGCGGGCCATGGCGCCGGCCTTGCGCAGCTGGTCCCAGGAATTGGCGATCGAGGTCGACCCGCCGGTGCCCTGGATCGGGCCGAAGGCGAGGTTGTTGTAGAGCTTGGCGTCGGCCGGGGCGAATTCGAAGCGCATCTGGCCCCAATCGGCGTCGATCTCCTCGGCGACGATGGTGGTCAGGCCGGTGGTCACGCCCTGGCCCATCTCGCACTGCTTGATCAGCACGGTGACCGTGCTGTCCGGCGCGACGCGGACGAAGGCGTTGGGGGCGAGGTCGCCGGTCGCCGCCATGGCGCGGCGGGCGAGCGGCAGATGGGCCGCGATCACCAGGGCGCCGCCCAGGGCGCCGGCGCCCCTCAGGAAGGAACGGCGGTTCGGCTTGGCGAGATCGGCCTCGGGCACGGCCGGGGCGACGATTGGCTGAGCAAACATGATTCGTCCCTCCGGGTCAGGCCAGCTGCGACGCGGCGTCGTGGATCGCCGCGCGGATGCGCTGATAGGTGCCGCAGCGGCAGATGTTGCCGTCCATCGCCGAGACGATGTCGTCGTCGGTCGGCTTCGGCGTCTGGCTCAGCAGGCCGATGGCCGACATGATCTGGCCGGACTGGCAGTAGCCGCACTGCACCACGTCCAGCTTGGTCCAGGCGGCGCGCACGGCCTCGGCGACCTTGCCCGACACGCCCTCGATGGTGGTGATCTTGCCCTCGCCGACGTCGCCGACGAAGGTCTGGCACGACCGCACCGGCTGGCCGTCGAGATGCACGGTGCAGGCGCCGCACAGGGCCTGGCCGCAGCCGAATTTGGTGCCGGTCATGTCGAGATGGTCGCGGAGAGCCCAGAGCAGCGGCATCTGCGGATCGATGTCGAGCTCGTGGTCCGCGCCGTTGATGTTCAGCTTCACCATGGTCGATGTCCCAATCTGGATGCGGTGCGGGGAACCGGGCACCGCGCCGGGGCTGGCGTCCGCGTTGTCCGCGGATCTGGAGTCAAGGTTCTAGATCGAACGTTCGATCTAATTCGTTCAAATTTCTACGGGTTGCGGGCGATCGCGCGCCAGCACCCCTCGGCAATGTCGTCCAGCGCCGCATCGTCCAGCGGCTCGTCCGGGGCCCGCCGGGCAAGGCGCGCGGCGAGGCCGAAGGACAGGTCGTAGACGATGTCCGTCGGCAGCGGCTTGAACGGGCTGCCGCCGTCGACGAAGCCCAGCCGCCGGGCCAGGATGGCGAAGTTCTGGTCCTCCTTCGCCAGCTCCTGCAGGTCGGTCGGGCAGTGATAGGGCGAGTTCTCGTACTGCTCGAGGAACCGGGCCTCCAGCAGGTGGGTGCGGTAGAAGTCGTAGGCGTTGCGCCAGGTGTGCTTGAACGCGTCCTTGGGGCAGGCGCCGTCGAAATCGCCCTGCAGCATGGCCCGGGCCTTCACCGCCTTGACCTCCTTGTAGAGGTCGCGGATCAGCTCGTCCTTGCTGGCGAAGTAGTGGTAGATCACGCCGGGGCTCGCGCCGGACCGTTTGGCGACCTGGGACATCGGCGTGTCGTGGAAGCCACGCTCCGCCACCAGCTCCAGCGTCGCCTTCAGGATCGCGCAGCGCTTGCTGTCGGTATCCGGGAACACGGGTTACACACTCGATCGAACGTTCGTTCTAGTGATTAGCCGGTTCGGTGGGCTCACGTCAAGAACCACGCGTCGGAACAACTACTCCTGTCATTGCCGGGCTTGACCCGGCAATCCAGGGGCCACCGAGAGCGGCTCTTGGAAGCGCCTGGATCCTCGGGTCAAGCCCGAGGATGACAGGGATAAGGGCAAAGGCTCTATCTGACGGGCGCGTCAGCGTTTCGCGCAGTCCAGGATGTTCTCCAGCGCGGCGCCGGAGCCGGCGAGGGTGAAGGGCTCGGTCACCGCGGTCGCCGAGGGCTCCGCCAGGCCGACGGTCAGGGCCTTGCCGCGGCGCAGGGTCTCGACCAGCGCCTTCATCTGGTCGGTGGTGAAGGCCTTGGACGGACCCCAGTCGAAGCTGGTCGCGACCTCCTCGGCCTGCACCGCCATCGGCACCGCCATGGCCTTGCCGTCGACGGCGAAGGTCACCGGCACCGATTTCGCCTCCAGGGTCAGCTTGCGCGGCAGCGAGAACACCACATAGGCGCCGGTGCGGATCGCCTGGGCGCCTTGCGGCGCGATGTCTTCAGCGCAATAGACGCCGAGATGGGCGCCGTCGGCATTGGTCAGCCCGGCATAGGCGGTGCCCATGTGATAGCCGGTGCCCCAGCCCTCGGCCTCCTGGGCCGAGGCCGGCACCGCGACGGCGAGCAGCAGCAGGGCGGAAAGGCAAGGACGGAGCACACGCATCTCCCGAAACGAAGAAGGGCACGTCACCGTGCCCTCCCAGTTGGTCACATGTCGAGCAGGATGCGTTGCGGATCCTCCAGGCACTCCTTGACCCGGACCAGGAAGGTCACGGCCTCGCGCCCGTCGATGATGCGGTGGTCGTAGGACAGGGCGAGGTACATCATCGGCCGGATCTCGACCTTGCCGCCCACGGCCATCGGCCGCTCCTGGATCTTGTGCATGCCCAGGATGCCGGATTGCGGCGGGTTCAGGATCGGCGTCGACATCAGCGAGCCGTAGACGCCGCCATTCGAGATGGTGAAGGTGCCGCCGGTCAGGTCGGCCATCGACAGCTTGCCGTCGCGCGCCTTGCGGCCGAGGTCGCCGATGGTCTTCTCGACCTCGGCGAAGGACAGGGCGTCGGCGTCGCGCACCACCGGCACCACCAGCCCGTTCGGCGTGCCGACGGCGACGCCGATGTCGTAGTAGTTCTTGTAGACCAGGTCGTCGCCGTCGATCTCGGCGTTGACCGCCGGCAGCTCCTTCAGCGCGACGATGCAGGCCTTCAGGAAGAACGACATGAAGCCCAGCTTCACGCCGTGCTTCTTCTCGAAGCTGTCCTTGTACTGGTTGCGCAGCGCCATCAGCGCCGTCATGTCGACCTCGTTGAAGGTCGTCAGCATCGCGGCGTTGTTCTGCGCCTGCTTCAGCCGGGTGGCGATGGTCTTGCGCAGCTTGGTCATGCGCACCCGCTCTTCCCGGTCCTTCTTCGGCCGCGGGCCGCTCTCGGGACGGGTGAAGGCGGGGACCTCGATCACGCTGCCCGAAGCGGGGGCGGCGGCAGCCGGCTTGGCGCTGCCGGAAGCCGCGGCCTGCGCGTCCTCCTTCAGGATGCGCCCGCCCTTGCCGCTGCCGGCGATGGCGCCGGCGTCGAGGCTGTTCTCGGCGATGATCTTGGCGGCCGACGGCATGGCGATCGGCGCGTCGCCGCCATTGGCCTTGGCAGGGGCCGGAGCCGGTGCGGCAGCAGCCGGCTTCGCCGCCTCGGCCTTGGCCGCCGGCTTGGCGGCCGGGGCGCCGCTGCCCTCGCCGATGCTGCCCAAGAGGGCGCCGACCTCGACATTGGCGCCTTCCTCGGCGGTCACCGATTCCAGCACGCCGGCTGCGGTGGCGTTGACCTCGAGCGTCACCTTGTCGGTCTCGAGCTCGACCAGCGGCTCGTCCATGGCCACGGCGTCGCCCGGCTTCTTCAGCCAGCGGGCGACGGTGGCCTCGGACACCGATTCGCCCAGGGCGGGCACCTTGATCTCGACGCTCATAGGGTCTCCATTCTTCGATCGGCGCGGCGGCCCATTTCCGAGTCAGTCGGCCGGATCAGCCGGCCGACAGGGCCTCGTCGACCAGCTTGGCCTGTTCCTGGTTGTGGCGGCGCAGCAGGCCGGTGGCCGGGGCCGCGGCCTCGGGCCGGCCGGCGTAGCGCGGCCGGGCGCTGCGATGCTTGATCTCGCCCAGCGCCGCCTCGATCTTGCGATCGACGAAGTACCAGGCGCCCTGGTTCTCGGGCTCTTCCTGGCACCACACCACCTCGGCGTTCGGATACTTGGCCAGCTCCGCGCCCAGGGTCTTGCGCGGGAACGGGAACATCTGCTCCAGCCGGATGATGGCGACGTCCTTCAGGCCGCGCTCCTCGCGCTCCTTGCGCAGGTCGTAATAGACCTTGCCGGAGCAGATCACGACCCGCCGCACCGACTCGCCGGCCACCAGCTCCGCCGTCTCGCCCAGCACGCGGTGGAAGCCCGAGCCGTTGCCGAAATCGGCCAGGGTCGAGACGCAGTCCTTGTGGCGCAGCAGCGACTTCGGCGTGAACACCACCAGCGGCTTGCGGAAGTCGCGGTGGATCTGGCGGCGCAGCGCGTGGAAGTAGTTGGCCGGGGTGGTCAGGTTCACCACCTGCCAGTTGTCCTCGGCCGATTGCTGCAGATAGCGCTCGATGCGGGCCGAGGAATGCTCCGGCCCCTGGCCCTCATAGCCGTGCGGCAGCAGCATCACCAGGCCGGACATGCGCAGCCACTTCTGCTCGCCGGAGGAGATGAACTGGTCGATGATGGTCTGGGCGCCGTTGGCGAAGTCGCCGAACTGCGCCTCCCACAGCGTCAGGGCCCGCGGCTCGGCCAGGGAATAGCCGTATTCGAAGCCCAGCACCGCGAATTCCGACAGCGGGCTGTCATGCACCTCGAAGGTCGCCTGGCCCTCGCGGATGTGGTTCAGCGGGACGTAGCGCTCCTCGGTCTCCTGGTCGACCAGCACCGAATGGCGCTGGCTGAAGGTGCCGCGGCCGGAATCCTGGCCGGACAGCCGCACCGGGATGCCCTCGGCCACCAGCGTGCCGAAGGCCAGCGCCTCGGCGGTCGCCCAGTCGATGTCGCGGCCGGTCTCGACCATCTGCGCCTTGGCCTTCAGCTGGCGCGCGACTTTGGGGTTGACGGCGATGCCCTGCGGCACGGTGCTGATGGCGCGGCCGACCTCGCGCAGCAGCGCGTCCGGCGCGGTGGTCGCGCCGCGGCGGTCGTCGCCGTCGGCGGCGGTGAAGCCCGACCAGACGCCGCCCAGCCAGTCGGCCTTGTTCGGCTTGTAGGTGGTCGACCCCTCGAACGCCTCCTCCAGCCGCTTCTGGAAATCGCGGACGACGCCCTCGGCCTCCTCGGCCGAGAACAGGCCCTCGGCGACCAGCTGCCGGGCATAGATCTCGCGCACCGGGGGGTGCTTGGCGATGGTCCGGTACATCAGCGGCTGGGTGAAGGCCGGCTCGTCGCCCTCATTGTGGCCGAAGCGGCGGTAGCAGAACATGTCCACCACCACGTCGTGGCCGAACTTCTGCCGGAACTCGATGGCGATGCGCGAGGCATGCACCACCGCCTCGGCGTCGTCGCCGTTGACGTGGAAGATCGGCGCCTGGACCGTCCGCGCCACGTCGGTGCAATACGGGCCGGAGCGGGAATAGACCGGCGCGGTGGTGAAGCCGATCTGGTTGTTGATGACGAAATGGACGGTGCCGCCGACGCGATAGCCCTTCAGGTCGGACATCATCAGCGTCTCGGCCACCACGCCCTGGCCGGCGAAGGCGGCGTCGCCATGGATCAGGAGCGGCAGGACGGCGTTGCGGTCCTCGTCGCGGCGCTGGGTCTGCTTGGCGCGGACCTTGCCGATCACCACCGGGTTGACGCATTCGAGATGCGACGGGTTGGCGGTCAGCGACAGGTGCACCACCTTGTCGTCGAACTCGCGGTCCGACGAGGTGCCCAGGTGGTACTTGACGTCGGCCGAGCCCTGGACGTCGTCCGGATTGGCCGGGTTGCCCTGGAACTCGGAGAAGATCGCGGCGAAGGGCTTGCCCAGGAAATTCGCCAGCGTGTTCAGGCGGCCGCGATGGGCCATGCCGACGATGATCTCCTCGAGGCCGAGCTGGCTGCCGCGCTTCAGCACCTGCTCCAGCGCCGGGATCATCGCCTCGCCGCCGTCCAGGCCGAAGCGCTTGGTGCCGGTGTATTTGACGTTGAGGAAGCGCTCGAAGCTCTCGGCTGCGGTCAGGCGCTCATAGATCGCGCGCTTGCCCTCGGGCGTGAATTCGGTGCGGTTCTCGATCGTCTCGATCCGCTCCTGGATCCAGGCGCGGATCGCCGGGTCCTGGATGTGCATGTATTCGACGCCGATCAGCCCGCAATAGGTGGCGCGCAGCCGGGTCACGATCTGGCGCAGCGTCGGCGTGTCCAGGCCCAGCTGGCCGGCGACGTAGATCGGCCGCTCCATGTCGGCTTCGCTGAAGCCGTAGGTGGCGGGATCGAGGTCCGGATGCGGCTTGTGCGCGGTCAGGCCCAGCGGGTCGAGATCGGCCAGCAGATGGCCGCGCACGCGATAGGCGCGGATCAGCTGCATCGCCCGCAGCGTGTCATGGGCGGCGCGGCGGACCGCGTCGGCATCGGGGGCGGCGGCCGCCGCCGGCGCCTTGCCCGGCTTGGCGCCCTTGGGAGGCGCCTCGGTCGGCGCTTCCAGGCCGAAGGCCTCGCCCAGGCCGTTCAGCCTGACCGCGGGGGCGGCGCCGTTCTGCGGGCTCCAGGATGGTCCGGTGTCGGCCTCCGCCTCGCCTTCGCCGAGGCCGGCGAAGAAGGCACGCCAGCTCTCGTCCACCGAGGCCGGATCGGCCCGGTAACGCTCATGCAGCTCGGCGATGAAATCGGCATTCGGGGCGAACAGGAAAGAGCTCTGTTCCGACGGGCTACCCATCATTTCCAACGGCCTGTGTCAGGCCGCTTCCCTGGCGGTCGGTGGCCGCGTTGACGCCGCGGCCAGGCGGTCCCTCGCGGGACGGGGCTCCAAGTGGCGCGCAACCTACGCCGAAAGTCCAAGAGATGAAAGGTATGTCGGGCGCGGAACGAGCAATTTCCGGCGCCATTACGACAGATCTCCCACGCAAAGAACGCAAACGCGACATCGTGACCGGCACGGACGGTCGGAATCGCGAGGTCCGGACATGAAAAAGCCCCGACCGGCGGGACCGGTCGGGGCCGAATCTCGGCTGCAGGTGAGACCTTTTCAGAAACCCCAACCCGTCATCCCCGCGAAAGCGGGGATCTCGTGACGCTTGGACCGGGAAGAGATTCCCGCTTTCGCGGGAATGACGACAAAGGGAAGGTTGCTGTTCTGAAAGGTCCGGCAGGTGAAGGGTCAGCCCTTCATCGCCGCGAGCATGGTCTTGCCGAGCGAGGCCGGGGAGTCGGCGACGGCGATGCCGGCGGCCTTCAGCGCCTCGATCTTGTGGTCGGCGGTGTCATGGCCGCCGGAGATCACGGCGCCGGCATGGCCCATGCGGCGG
>Ga0207426_1000437_pt1 | contig 67439 bp, 63 predicted proteins | sample AraplaMF_Cvi_mMS_FD_184265 | JGI IMG/M metagenome (GOLD analysis project Ga0207426, IMG submission 184265) | Arabidopsis root microbial communities from the University of North Carolina, USA - plate scrape MF_Cvi_mMS (SPAdes) (version 2) | ecosystem: Host-associated > Plants > Roots > Endosphere...
AGGGCGGCAAGTTCGCCCGCGACTGGATGCTCGAGAACAAGGTCAACCAGACCTCGTTCAAGGCGACCCGCGCCAAGCTCGCCGCGCACCCGATCGAGGAAGTCGGCGCCAAGCTGCGTGACATGATGCCCTGGATCAAGAAGGGCGCGCTGGTCGACAAGAGCAAGAACTAAGGCCTGCGCCGTCATTCCGGGGGCGCGAAGCGCAACCCGGAATCTCGATCGACGACCTCTGGATTCCGGGTTCGCGACTTTGTCGCGCCCCGGAATGACGAGTGAAGCACGAGCTTCGCGCGTCACACCAAATCTTAAACCTTCGCGGCTAGATTGGAGCGAGATCGCAGACAGCGGTCTCGCTCTCTTCATCTCGCCCGAAGCATTGCTGCTTCATTCAAATTCTTCGCGAGCTGATGTGCTCCCTGAGCTCGAAGAACTGACGCTTAAACCACATTCTTGATCCGGCGTCGTTTCCGCGACTTTCCTGCGCGCTGTCGAACCCCAAAACATCAACGTCCTCAGAGTCAAAGATTCGGCTCTTCATCCGTGGTCTCATCGTGCGGTCCGTCTCACCTCACGAGTTCGCGTGCCCGTTCATCCTAAGAACCCACATCTGCCGCAGCTTCTTGCGGTGCGTCGCCTGCGCAGAAAATGCTGTTGCTGCGCGGCCTGAGAATCGCGGTCCATTGCGCTGACATATCCCTCTCCTACATGATCCCGGGAACTATCGGGGGGAAGGACCATGCGATCTGTCGTCGTCACCGGCGTGTCCACAGGGATTGGCTGGGCCGTTGCAAAACATCTGGTCGGGCGCGGCTATCGTGTCTTCGGCAGTGTTCGCAAACAGGCCGACGCCGACCGGCTGAAGGGTGAATTCGGCGCGAACTTCACACCGCTCGTGTTCGACGTCACCGACGAGGCCGCAGTCCTTGCTGCCGCGCGAAGCGTTCGCGAGATGCTGGGCGGGGAGACGCTCAATGGGCTCGTCAACAATGCCGGCATTGCGGTTGCCGGCCCCGTGCTCGAATTGTCCGTCGACGATTTCCGCCGCCAGATGGAGATCAACGTCATCGGCCCCGTGATCGCGACGCAGGCGTTCGGGCCGCTGCTCGGCGCGGATCCCTCGCTGAAGGGGCCGAAGGGGCGGATCGTGATGATCAGCTCGGTCGCCGGCAAGAACGGCAACCCGCTGTCGGCGCCGTATTGCACCTCCAAGCATGCGGTGGAGGGGCTGTCGGAGAGCCTGCGCCGCGAACTGATGCTCTTCGGCATCGACGTCATCGTCGTCGCCCCCGGCGCGGTGAAGACGCCGATCTGGAGCAAGGCCGAAGAGATCGATCTGTCGGTCTACAAGAACTCGCCGTATCTGCCGGCGCTCAACAAGGTCATGGCGTTCATGATGGAGCTCGGCGCCAAGGGCCTGCCGGCCGAGCGCATCGCCGAAATCGTGTTCGAGGCGCTGACCGCGGCAAACCCCAAGGTGCGCTACCAGATCACGCCGGATCCGCTGCGCCATCTGATCGGCTCGGTGCTGCCGAAACGGACGCTCGACCGCATCATCGCCAAGCGCCTCGGGTTGCTGCCGCGGGGGCTGAGCGTCGTTCAGCGCGCCTCGGCCGTCCGTCCGCGCGGGTGGGCGGCCATGCTGATCAGCCGCAGCGCCATCACGACGAGCAGCGGCAGGAGGAAGGCGGCATAGGGCGGCATCGCGGGCACGCGCTTGCCGAACGACACCATGAACTGGAACCAGAGGTAATAGCCGCCCATGAGGTGCAGCGCGCGAAAGGCGCGCGGTCCGATCAGCGCGGCGGTGCGGTCGAACGAGGTCGCGCTCATGGCGATGATCATGGCATAGCCGATGCCGCCGAAGATGTAGGAGGTGGGCGAGGTGGCCTCCGCGAAACCGGCCGGGTCCATCTTGGCGAATGCGACGATCGCGATGGCATGGATCGCGTGGGAGACCGCAAAGCTGAGTCCCAGATAGCGGCGGTTGCGCCGCTGCCAGCGCGTCCAGGCGTTGGGCCACAGCCGCGCCAGCGCCGCGGCGCTGAAGGCCAGGCAGAACAGCAGCAGCGAGCTTCGTGCCGTGAAGCGGATCACCATCCGCACGCCCTCGACCTCGAACTGTCGCATCGAGGCGATCCAGAGGCTGAGCGCGACCAGGCTGAGGGTGAGCACGGCCAGCAGCCGCCAGCCCTCGAACCAGCTTTGACGTGACGACATGGCAATTCCCTCCGTTATGTAATCATCGATTACATTTGGTTGGCGCCAAACGGTCAACGGTGTAATCGCTGCTTACATTCACGTTCGGGTGATGGTAGGGATTGCCATGCCCGCCCGACAGCCGTCCAAGCCGCGCGCCCGCCGCCAGACTTCTGAAGCCCGGCCCTACCACCACGGCGACCTCCGCCGGGTGCTGATCGATGCTGCGCTGCAATTGGCCGAGGAGGGGGCAGAGGTCTCCGTGCGCGAGGCCGCCCGCCGCGCTGCGGTGTCGCCCGGTGCGCCGTTCCGGCACTTCCCCAACCGCGATGCGCTGATGGCGGCGGCGGCCGAAGAGGCGCAGCGGCGTTTTCGCGCGGAGATCGAGGTGGCGCTGGGTCAGGCCCCGGCGACCGATCCGCTCAAGCGCTTCCGCGCCTTCGGCCTTGCCTATCTGCGCTGGGCGATGCGCAACCCCGCGCATTTCGAGATCATCTCGACAGGGCGCTACTTCGCCCATGGCAGCTCGCCGGAACTGACCCGCGACAATGCCGAGCTGATCGCCCTGACCGAGCAGATGCTGGCGGATGCGGCCGCGCAAGGGCAGCTGCGGCCGGCCGACCTCAAGCCGATCCAGATTGCCGGCCGAGCCCTGGTCTACGGTTTCGCCCGGATGAATCTCGACGGCCATTTTCCGCGCTGGGGCGTGGAGGAGACCGAGATCGAGCGGATGGCGGAAGCGGTGATCGACCTGTTCATCAAGGGGATCGCGAAGTCCTGACGCTGCGGGCCGCATGCGCCAGTCTCTCTCCTCACCCTGAGGAGCCCGCGAAGCGGGCGTCTCGAAGGGCGAGGCCCGAATGGGGCCTGCATGGTTCGAGACGCGTGTAAGGGCGCGCTCCTCACCATGAGGGGCGGGCAGAGCCGGCACCTCGCCGCTCAGCAAGATTGAGCGAAGGTCGGATCACCGCGCGCGTTGCCTGTCCTTGACTGTTCCGTTACAGTTTTATGACACGGTGCAGGCTTCCGGCTGCCCCGGACGCCCTAGCCGCCGTCAGGCTGGCCAGACGGCTAGGTATCATTGCGCCGGACCAGAGTTGCGTGTCGTCGATGGCGTCCGCGCCCAATCCAGGTCCTTCTGCCACGACCGCCGTGCTGGCGAGCGTCGCCGCGCTCGGCATCTGGCGGCTGCTCGCCGTTGCCGCGCCGCATCTGGCCGCGCTCGCGCTGATGTACGAGACCGAGACCGATTTCGGCTCGCGCCTGTCCTTCGCGCTGGCCTGGGGCATCCTCAACTTCTTCTGGATCACGCTGCTGCGCCGGCCGGCGCTGTCGGGCGCGCTGTCGCTGACCATGGTCGTGGTGCTGGTGCTGCTGTCGCGGCTCAAGCACGACGTCGTCCAGATGACGGTCAACTTCATCGACCTCATGATGATCGACCGCGACACCGTCGCGTTCCTGTTCACGATCTTCCCGAACCTGCGCTGGTCGGTGATCCTGGCCGGTCTCGTCACGCTGCCGCTGATGTATGCGCTGTGGTGGCTCGACCCGTTCCGCATCCGCCGCCTGCCGGCGCTGGCCTGCAAGCTCGCCTGTCTTGCCGCTCTCGTCGGCTATTCGCTCTATCATCCGGACGAGGCCTGGCGCGGCTATTACGACGACGGCTATCTCTCGAAGTTCTTCCGCTCCGGCGTCAGCTCGGTCTCCGACTTCGTCCAATACGGCTTCATGGAATCTGCCGCTTCGACCAACGAGCGGCTCAATATGCCGCTGGTCGATGCCTGCCATCCCGCCGGCCGCCGGCCGAACATCATCATGATCCATGATGAATCGAGCTTCGATATCCGCGCCGCGCAAGGCATCAAGGTGCCGCCGCGCTATGGCGATCATTTCAAGTCCTGGGACGGCAGGCAGCGCACGTTCCTCGCCGAGAGCAATGGCGGACCGAGCTGGTTCACCGAATACAACGTGCTTGCAGGGCTCTCCTCGCGCTCGTTCGGCCGCTTCGCCTATTTCGTGACGCGCATTGCCTCGAACCGGGTCGAGCGCGGCCTGCCGCTGGCGCTGCGCCGCTGCGGCTACGACACGCTGTCGCTCTATCCCGCCTATGGCGGCTTCATGGGCGCGCGCAGCTTCCAGATGACGACCGGCATCGAGCGCTTCCTCGACTCCCAGGATCTCGGCGCCAAGGATGTCGAGCCCGACAGCTTCTTCTACGACAAGGCGCTACAGCTGATGGGCCAGCAGCCGCCGAACAAGCCGCTGTTCACCTTCATCTATCTCGGTGCCAATCATTTCCCCTGGGAGACGCGCTTCCGCCCGGACCTGCTGCCGAACTGGCGCGCGCCCGGCAACGTGCCGTCCATCGACGAATATCTGCGCCGGCAGGCGATGAGTGCCGAGCAGTACAAGGCGTTCGTCGCGGGGCTGAAGAAGAGCTTTCCCGGCGAGCCCTTCCTGATCGTGCGCTATGGCGATCACCAGCCGGAATTCGCGCCTGCTGTCCTCGAGCCCGGGCTCGACGAGGGCGCCATCGGCAAGAAGCTCGATGCCTACGATCCCAGGCTCTACGCGACCTATTACGCGATCGACGCCGTCAATTTCGAGCCGGTGAAGAGCGAGGCCGTGATGGACACGATCGACGGCCCTTATCTCCCGCTGGTGATCCAGGAAGCCGCCGGCATCCCGCTCGACCCGTCCTTCGCCGAGCAGAAGCAGATCATGCTCCGCTGCAAGGGCCTGTTCTACGGCTGCAAGGACGGCGCCGAGGCACGGCGGCTGAACCGGCTGCTGATCAATGCGGGGATCATCCGGAGGCTGTAGTCTCCTATCGCGGCCATTCATTCGCCATCGCAGCCGTGGATATTTTGGCCTTGTGGATACCTTCGCCTTGGCGTCCTCGTCCGATCGAGGGACGCGAGGAAGGACGATGCCGGTTAATGGGGCCCGAACAACTGCGAACCCAAAGGAGACGTCATTGGCCATTTCAGTGAAACAGATGCTCGAGGCCGCCAACGCGGCCGTGCCAAAGATCTCGCCGGCCCAGGCGAAGGAGATGATCGGGAAGGGTGCGCTCGTGCTCGACGTGCGCGATGCACCGGAAGTCGAGAAGAGCGGCAAAATCCCGGGCGCGCTGAATATCTCCCGCGGCATGCTGGAATTCCGCGCCGACCCGGACTCGCCCTATCACGACAAGACCCTCGCCAGGGACAAGACCGTGATCCTCTATTGCGCCTCCGGCGGCCGTTCCGCGCTCGCCGGCAAGCTGCTGCAGGACATGGGCTACGGCCACGTCTACAATGTCGGCGGCTTCAAGGACTGGGTCGACGCCGGAGAGGCGACCGAGAAGACGTAGCCAGGTGGGGGATGGGGGAAGGCCTACCGCTGACCCACTTTCCCCCACAGCCACTTCGCCACGGCATCCGGCGACGAATTCGCGTCGTTGCCGCTGGCGCGCAAATTCGCCTCGCGCATGGTGGCGATGTCGATCTTGCCGAGCAGCGGTTGCAACGCCGTCTTGAGCCGCTCGTCCCCGGCGCGCTTCGGCGCCAGCAGCAGGATGGCGTCGTAGGGCGGGATCGCGTGCTTGGGATCGTCGAGCGCTGTGAGATCGTATTTCGCAATCAGGCCGTCGCTGGTGTAGCCGGCGATGACGTCGACCTCGCCGCTGGCGACCGCCGCATACATGAAATCCGGCTGCATCTGGCGCTGCGCACGGAACTGCAGCCCATAGGCCTTCTGCAGCGCCGCCCATTCGGGGCGCGAGAAGAATTCGTAGTCGCCGGCGATCGATAGGGTCGATGCGTGCGCGGCGAGATCGGCGATGCTGCGGATGCCGAGCGCCTCCGCGCGCTTCTTCGGGATCACCAGCGCATAAGCATTCTCGAAGCCGAGCTCGCCGAGCAGGGTGATGTTGTCCCTGGCGAGCGCGGTCTTCAATTCCGCCACCAGCTCCGCGCGCGGCTTGATGTCGGTCCGATGCAGCTGGTTGGCCCAGAGCGTGCCGGAGTAATCGACATAGAGATCGATGTCGCCGGCCTTCAGCGCCTCGAAGATTACGCTGGAGCCGAGGCCGGACCGCGCCGTGGCCGAGAGGCCCGCCGCCTGGAGGCGGTCCCTCATCAACGCCGACAGCACATATTGCTCGGCAAACGTCTTGGCGCCGACCACATAGCCTGACGACGAGCGCGCCATGGTCGGCACCAGCGTCGCAGCCACAAGCGCGAGGATTCCGATCGCCCCAAAGCCGCTGCGCAAGCGGCTGCGGCGGCGCAGGCCGCTCTCGATCAGGCCGAGCAGTTGATCGACGGCAAGCGCGAGCAGGGCCGAGGCAGCGCAGCCGAACAGTACGAACACCCAGTTCTGGGTCTGCAATCCCGCGAAAATGTAATTGCCGAGGCTGGTCTGCCCGATCGGCGTCGAGAGCGTCGCGGTGCCGATCACCCACACGGCGGCGGTGCGGATGCCGGCCATCATCACCGGCAGCGCCAGCGGCAGCTCGACCATCACGAGCGACTGCCGTGGTGTCATGCCGACGCCCTTGGCGGCTTCGATCAGGGCGGGATCGATGCCGTTGAGACCGGTGATGCCGTTGCGCAGCACCGGCAGCATCGAATAGAGCGCCAGCGCCAGCATCGCCGGCAGGAAGCCGAATGCGGAGAACGAAACGCCGAACCAGGCGAGCGCGACGGAGGCGGCGAGCAACAGCAGCGGATAGAACAGCGCGAGCAGCGCCAGCCCAGGCACGGTCTGCACGATGCTTGCGAGTGCGAGCAGGAGGGCGCGCGGGACCGGACGGTTGCGCGTCAGGATCGCCAGCGGCAAGCTGACGGCGAGGCCGATCGCGAGCGCGGCGAGGCTCACCCGCACATGGCTGCCGAGATAATCGGGCAGATGCGACAGCGCCTCGCCCCAGCGCGGATCGGAGAGCAGGCTCATGCCGCACCGCTCGCGGGCAGCAGTGCGTTCAAACGCTCGACCTGGCGGCGCGGTGTGCGCAGCAGCTCCAGCACATAGGCCTCGCTGCTGTTCGACAGCTCCGCAGGCGTTCCCAGGGCGAGCAGCCGTCCGCCGCGCATCACCGCGATACGGTCGGCGAGCAGGATCGCCTCGGTCATGTCATGCGTGATCATCACGGTGGTCAGGCCGAGCTTGCGGTGAAGCGTGCGATAATCGTCGCCGAGCGCATCGCGGGTGAGGGGATCGAGCGCCCCGAACGGCTCGTCCATCAGCACGATGCGGGGTTTGGCTGCGAGCGCCCGCGCCACGCCGACGCGCTGGCGCTGACCGCCCGAGAGGGCCTCCGGAAGCCGGTCGCGATGCGCGGCGCGCTCGAGCTGCACCAGCTCCAGCAGCTCGTCGACGCGCGCAGCGATCGCGGGGGCCGGCTCGCCCAGCAGTCTCGGCGTGATCCCGATATTGTCCGCGACGCTCAAATGCGGAAACAGGCCGCCGCTCTGGAAGACGTAGCCGATCCGGCGCCGCAGCGCGACCGGATCGACGTTCTGCACGTTCTCGCCTTCCACCGTGATGGTGCCGGCATCGACCTCGATCAGCCGGTTGGCAAGCCGCAGCAGTGTCGTCTTGCCCGAACCGGAGCCGCCGACGACGGCCAGAAACTCGCCCTCGGCGACGTCGAGCGACACGTCGTCCACAGCCTTGAGGGAGCCGAAGCTCCTGGTGACGTGGGCATAGCTGATGGCGCGTTTGGAAGGCATCCGGCGCGGCTCGTTCTTCCTTACCCTCCCCTGGAGGGGGAGGGTCGCTCGCGCGCAGCGCGAGCGGGGTGGGGTGATCTCTCGACACGGGCGGTGTTGGACGAGGAAAGACCGTCACCCCACCCCGCCGTGCATTTCGTTTCGCTGCTGCCCATCGACCCTCCCCTCCAGGGGAGGGTGAGAGCACGGCAAGACCCCATGCGTAGCACGCTTGGCGGCTTGATTGAACTTGGCGGCGCGAGAGGCTAAGGCATCGAGCTGAGTTCGGAGGAAACACATGACAACGCCCACGGCAGTGGCGCTGGAAGATGCCAAGGTTGCGTTCCGCCTGGGAGACGGCCGGGTCTATACGGCGGTGGAGAAGGCGCATCTTGCGGTCGCGCAGGGCGAGTTCGTGGCCATCGTCGGTCCGACCGGCTGCGGGAAATCGACGCTGCTCAACGTCGCGGCCGGGCTGCTCAAGCCCGCCGCCGGGAGTGTCAGGATATTCGACCAGCCGCTCGCGGGGCTGAACCGGGATGCCGGCTATTTGTTCCAGGCCGACGCGCTCTTTCCCTGGAAGACCGCGCTCGACAACGTCGCGATCGGGCTCGAGATCAAGGGTACGCCGCGCGCCGAGGCGCTGCCGCGGGCGCAGAAATGGCTGACCTCCGTGGGCCTCGGCGCCTTCGCGGGGCGCTATCCGCACATGCTTTCCGGCGGCCAGCGCAAGCGCGTGGCCTTGGCGCAGGTGCTGATCCGCGACCCCAAAATCCTGCTGATGGACGAACCGTTCGGCCCGCTCGATGCGCAGACGCGCCAGGTGATGGGCAACCTCCTGCTCGACTTGTGGAGCGCCGACCGCAAGGCGGTGCTGTTCGTCACCCATGATCTCGAAGAGGCGATCGCGCTCGCCGACCGCGTCGTGATCATGTCAGCCGGGCCGTCCTCGCGCATCATCGGCGACTGGAAGGTTACGCTGCCGCGGCCGCGCGACATCTTCGAGGTGCGCCTCGACAAGGAGTTCCATGCGCTTCACCGCGAGATCTGGAGCGTGCTCAAGGACGAGGTGATGAAGGGCTACGCGCAGTCCACCCACGCGGCGGAGGTGGTGTGATGTCGCGCCCGACGCTGTTTGCGCTGCAAGTCCTGGTCGCGGTGGTCTGCATCGTGCTGTGGCAGGTGCTGTCGACCGTTCCCGTGTTTGGCAAGATCCTGCTGCCGCCGTTCTTCTTCTCCAATCCGCTCGACGTGTTCAGCCAGATCGTGAAGTGGTTCGCCTCCGGCGTGATCTGGAAGCATCTCGGCATCACGCTGGCGGAGTCGATCCTCGCCTTCGTGATCGGCTCGCTCGGCGGCGTGCTGGTCGGCTTCTGGTTCGCGCGCAAGCCGATCGTTGCCGCGGTGTTCGATCCCTACGTCAAGATGGTCAATGCGCTGCCCCGCGTGGTGCTGGCGCCGATCTTTGCGCTGTGGCTCGGCCTCGGCATCTGGTCCAAGGTCGCGCTCGGCGTGACGCTGGTGTTCTTCATCGTGTTCTTCAACGTCTATCAGGGCGTGAAGGAAGTCAGCCGCACCGTGCTCGACAACGGCCGCATGCTGGGCATGAGCGAGCGGCAGCTGATGCAGCACGTCTATTGGCCGTCGGCGCTGTCCTGGATGTTCTCCTCGCTGCACACCTCGGTCGGCTTCGCCGTGGTCGGCGCGGTGGTCGGCGAATATCTGGGATCGGCCGCGGGCCTCGGCTATCTGATCCAGCAGGCCGAGGGCGTGTTCGACGTCGCCGGCGTGTTCGCCGGCATGTTCGTGCTGTCGGCCTTTGTCATCCTGATCGACTACGGCGTGACGCTGGTCGAGCGGCGCCTGCTGGTCTGGCGGCCGACCGTGGACGGGCGCGGCTAAGGCGCCCGTTTGCCTGCTGACATTTATGTGATGGACGGGCCGGAATAGAACGCGCGCCCGCGCGTCATACCCCCATGCAACCACCCGCATGGGAGTTCGAAATGTACCAATCACGGTTTCGTAGCGTCGCTGCGGCGCGCGCATGCAGATGGCCAAGACTTCGTCTCATGACGTCCGGCCTCGGCACGGCGCTCATCGGCGCGCGTATTCTCGTCGCATTCGCGTTTCCCTCGCTTGTGCTCGCGCATGAATCCCACCCGGTAAGTCCGCCGGATGCGACGAGTGTCGAGGAACGTGCGTTCCTGGAAGAAAACGAAACCGCGATGACGAAGATGATGAACGGCATGGCGGCCAAGCCGACCGGCGACGTCGATCGCGATTTCGCCGCGATGATGATTCCGCATCATCAGGGCGCAATCGATATGGCGATCATCGAATTGCGCTACGGCAAGAACGAGCAGCTGCGGCGCATCGCCCAGGAAATCGTTGTCGACCAGATGCAGGAGATCGCAGCCATGAAGCTCGCGATCGGCGAACCGGCGACGGACACGATGCCTGCCCCGACTCAGCCAGTGCCATCCGCTCCCGTCCCAAATGTTCATCACCATCCTGGCATGCAGATGGACATGTCCGCCGGAATGAAGAAGTAGGAGCCTCAAGATGAAGACGCCGCGAAACAACATCATGAAGAGCATTTTTCTGGCGGCTACGATGCTTGCCACCGGTTCTGCCGCATGGGCGGGGCAGGCGCCTGGTGCATTGTCCGCGCCCGATATTCAGGTCAGCCACCACGACCGCGTCTACGCGGCGGAGCAGTTCTCGAACACGGTTTCCGTCACCGATCCCGTCGACAACAAGCTGCTCGGCGTGATCCGGCTGGGCGACCCGCAGCCCGGCAATTTCAGCCCGCTCTACAAGGGGCAGGTTCTCGTGCATGGCATGGGCTTCTCGCCCGATCACAGGACGCTCGCCGTGGTGTCGATCGGCTCCAATTCGGTGACGTTCATCGACACCGCGACCAACGTGGTCAAGCACACGACCTATGTCGGGCGGTCCCCGCACGAGGCGTTCTTCACGCCTGATGGCAAGGAGGTCTGGGTCACAGTTCGTGGCGAGAACTATATCTCGGTGATCGACGCCAAGAGTTTTGAGGAGAAGACCCGCATCATCACCCCGAACGGGCCGGGCATGCAGATCTTCTCGCCTGACGGCAAATATGGCTACATCTGCTCGTCCTTCAATCCCGAGACCGACGTCGTCGACGTCGCTGAGCACAAGATCATTGCCAAGGTGAAGCAGGAGAGCCCGTTCTGCCCGAACATCGCGGCGACACCGGATGGAAATCAGGTCTGGTTCACGCTGAAGGATACCGGCCGCACCCAGGTGTTCAACGCCAGGCCGCCATTCAACCCGATCAAGACGATCGACACCGGCCCGATCACAAATCACGTCAACTTCGCGCATACCGCCAAGGGGACTTTTGCCTATGTGACGATCGGCGGCCTGAACGAGGTCAAGGTGTTCCGCACCGATGATTTCTCGCAGGTCGCGACGATCCCGGTTGGCAACCTGCCGCACGGCGTCTGGCCGTCCGGCGACGGCACGCGGATCTATGTCGGGCTCGAGAACGCCGATGCCCTCGCGGCGATCGATACCTCAACCAACAGCGTGGTGGCGAATGTCCCGATCGGCCAGGCACCGCAGGCGATCGCTTATGTTCCAAACGCCGCGCCAAATCCGGATGACCGCCAGAATCTGCAGGCGCTGGGTGTGGCCGGCCAAGTCGCTCATCTGTCGCTTGGTTCAAGGGATGGGTCAAAGGACGCCAGGGCGCCGACCAGCGTCTCGCTGTTCGATCAGGGCCTGATCCAGATCTTGCAGGCTTCGGTGACGGGACTTCAGCCCAAGCAGAAATATGTGCTGGCGCTCTCGGAACGCAGCGATGGTGGCGGCTCGCTGCAGCCGCTGGCAGCCTTCATGACCAATCCGGCCGGATCGGCTATCGTCAACGTGGCCGGGCCGATCCGGCAGATTGTCGTTGACCAGTCTGCCGCTGCTGGAAAGCGCTATCTGGTGATCGCATCCGGGGACGCGGCCGGGCCGGGCGAGGCAGTCCAGATCGAGACGCAATGACGCGACATCTGACGTCAACGCAGGGCAGGCGGAGCGCCCCATGAAGGACATGCTGGTTCAGGTCGAACCGCTGATCCCCGCGCTCCGCCGTTATGCGCGCGCGCTCGTGCGCGACCGCGCGGCGGCCGACGATCTCGTCCAGGATTGCTTGGAGCGCGCCGTCAGCCGCTGGCATCAGCGGCGCGACGGCAGCGTGCGAGCCTGGCTGTTCACCATCCTCCACAATCTGGCGGTCACGCAATTCCGGCAGGCAACAGCGCGGGGCAGGCACATGCCGATCGACGATGCAGGCGAGCAGGAACTCGTCAGCGCTGCCGCGCAGGAGCACAGGGTGATCTATCAGGACGTCCTGAACAAGCTTGCGAAGCTGCCGGAGGAGCAGCGGGCCGTGTTGCTGCTTGTTGCAGTCGAGGATCTTTCCTATGCCGACGCGGCGGCGGTGCTGAACATCCCGGTCGGAACCGTGATGTCGCGCCTGTCGCGTGCGCGAGAACGGCTTTTGCAGGAGATGGACGGCGTTGCACCGGGGAACGTTGTGGCATTGCGGAGCATGAAATGAGCCGGCGGCCGATCACGGAAGATGATCTCCACGCGTATGTGGACCAGGCGCTGGAGCCCGAGCGCCGTGCCGAGGTCGCATCCTATCTGGACGATCACGTGGATGTCGCGGAACGCGTCGCGGCTTTCGCCGCCCAGCGCGAGCAGTTGCGTGGTGCGCTGGCCTCCATCGCCGACGAACCATTGCCGGCCGCGCTGAACTTGTCACACATCATCGAGAGCCGGAAGCGGCGTCCGTCACGGGCGTGGGCGGCGATCGCGGCGCTGTTGCTCCTCGGTCTCGGCGGTCTCGGCGGCTGGACCATGCGCAGCCTGTTGCCGGATGGTTCGAGCGGACTGTCCGCGTTGGCGCAGGAGGCGGCTTACTCCTATGGCGTCTATGCACCGGATCGCGTGCGGCCGGTCGAGATACGGGCGTCCGACAGTGCCGAGCTGACGCAATGGGTGTCCAACCGGTTGAAGCAGCCGGTCAAGGTGCCTGATCTCGCCGTGTCAGGCTATCGGCTGATGGGAGGACGTCTCGTTGCAACGTCGCATGGTCCGGCCGCGATGTTCATGTACGACGACGATCATGGCAACCGCCTCGTCGTGCTGACGCGTCCGATGAGCAGCCCGGATCAGGCGACACCGATGCTGCCGCAATCGACCGGCGATGTCGCGGGCTTCGCCTGGGCGGACCGAGGCATGGGCTACACGCTGGTCGGCCAGCTTCCGGCGGACACGCTCAAGCCGATCGCGAACGAGATCCGGAAGCAGGCGCGTCCCATCTAGCCCGAGACGCGGGCCCGCGCCGAGGCGCGGGCCCGGACGCTCAATCCAGCAGCTTGGTGTCATCAGGCGCCTGCGGCGGCGTCTTGATCGCGATCGCCTTGACCTGCCCGGAGATCGGCTTGGTGCCGCCATGGGGCGTGCCCTTCGGGATGATGACGAGGTCGCCCGGCTTCACCGTGACCTCCTTGTCGCCGAGCCAGATCGTCCCGGTCCCGTCCAGGATGTACTGGATCTCGTTGGTGTTGGGATGCATGTGCTTGGGCACATTGCCGACCTGGATCGAGATGGTGGCGCCGTCGGCGCTCGCGAACATTTTCGAGCGGTAGCCGACATTGTTGGCGGGCCCGAGCGCGTCGCCCTCCATCTCGCCGGTGTGGATGATCTGCGCGGTGACGTTCTCGGCGGCCAGCGCCGGCCTGAGCAGCTGGTTGGCGCCGCATCCGGCGGCAAAGGCGGCGGCAACCGAAAGCCCGGCAACGAGGCGGTTCATGGTCGATTCTCCCCATCTGGAATTGTTCTTGTCCGGGCATGCTATTGCGCCGAAAGGCCGATGGCCAGCCCACTTAGGCAGCGCTTCTCAAGCCAGTCTCGCTGCTCTATGGTGCCGCCGGCCGAACGGAGGAAACCAATGAAGAACACGATTGCCAGGCTCGCCGGCGCGCTGCTCGCGCTGACGCTCACCACCGGTTTTGCCGCGGCGCAAAGCAAGGTCACCATCGCGGTCGGGGGCGGCTCGTGCCTGTGCTATCTGCCGACGGTGCTGGCCAAGCAGCTCGGCGAATACGAGAAGGCGGGTCTGAGTGTCGAGCTGGTCGACCTCAAGGGCGGCTCGGACGCGCTCAAGGCCGTGCTCGGCGGCAGCGCCGACGTCGTCTCCGGCTATTTCGATCATTGCGTCAACCTCGCCGCCAAGAAGCAGGAGCTGCAGGCGTTCGTGGTCTATGACCGCTATCCCGGCCTCGTGCTGGTGGTCGCGCCCTCGCGCACCAACGACATCAAGTCGGTCAAGGACCTCGCCGGCAAGAAGGTCGGCGTCAGTGCTCCCGGCTCGTCCACGGACTTCTTCCTGAAATACATGCTCAAGAAGAACGGGCTCGACCCCACCAGCGCTGCCGTGATCGGCGTCGGCCTCGGCGCCACTGCGGTCGCCGCGATGGAGCAGGGGCAGATCGATGCGGCCGTGATGCTCGATCCGTCCGTTACCGTGCTCCAGGGCAGCCACAAGGATCTGCGCATCCTCAGCGACACGCGCACGCAGAAGGACACGCTCGAGACCTTCGGCGGCGAATATCCGGGCGGCGCGCTGTACTCGACGGTGGCCTGGGTCAACGCTCACGAGAAGGAAACGCAGGCGCTCACCAATGCGATCCTGGCCACGCTCGCCTGGATCCATTCGCATACGCCTGAAGAGGTCATGGCGAAGATGCCGGAGGAGACGGTCGGCAAGAACAAGGAACTCTATCTCGCCGCGCTGAAGAACACGATTCCCATGTTCTCCGAGACCGGCAAGATGGACCCGAAGGGCGCCGACGCCGTGCTCGCGGTGTTCAGCGTCGGTTCGCCCGAGGTGGCCAAGGCCAAGATCGACGTCAGCAAGACCTTCACCAACAAGTACGTCGACCAGGCCAAGAAGACCACGGGGAGCGCCAAATAGCTGACGCGAAGGCGTGGTAACGAGGCGTCATGACGTCACCGCTCATTCATCGCGTCACGACGCTTGATCTTGCCGTGCGGCCGGTCGTGTGGCCGTTCGCGGAGGAGCGGCGCGCCGAGATCACGGCGCATTTCGCCGAGAAGCAGCGCGAGCGACCGAAACTCTGGAACGGCCGCGTCCTGCTCGGGCGCGACGCGGTGTTCACCGGCAGCCATCTCTCCGCAACCTATTTCGAGACCGATTTCGCGAGCTTCCTCGCCTGGCGCGACTGGGGCTTTCCCGACAAGGCCGTGTTCAACGGCTTTGGCATGGGAGCGCTGCGCGCGTCCGACGGCGCCTTCGTCATGGGCGAGATGGCAGCCCATACCGCCAATGAGGGCCGCATCTACTTCCCCTCGGGCACGCCCGATCTCGACGACGTCATTGATGGCGCGCTCGACATCGCCGGCAGTGTCGTCCGCGAGCTCGGCGAGGAGACCGGCCTGACGGCGGCCGACTATTGGATCGAGCCGGACTGGCATTGTGTCGTCACCGGCCCGACGCTTGCAATGCTCCAGGTCGTCAACCTACACCTGCCGGGCGATGAAGCCCGTGCCCGGATCGAAGCCAATCTCGCACGCGAAACCGAGCCGGAGCTGTCGGCCATCCATATCGTGCGCGGGTTGAGCGATCTCACGCCGGCCATGCCGCGATTTGTCACGGCCTTCGTCGAGCAGCAGTTCGCCTCGCGCTGACGCGCAAGGCTTGACATCGCCGCCCGCAGCCCATGTGATGGGCGAAAAAGCAAAAGCAAGAAGACTGCAATGCACAATCGTCCAGGGAGGTTTAGATGCGCCTGCGCATGGCTGCCCGCTTGGTACATGGGCTGTTGGTCGCGATAGCCGCGACGGGCTGGGCGGCTTCGGCCGAGGCCCAGGATCAGAACAAAGAGAAGAAGATCAAGATCGGCGTCGTTTTCGATTTGACCGGGCCACTCGCGGGCGGCGGCTCCGAGCTGAACTATGTCGGCACGAAGATCATCCTCGACCATTTCGCCAAGTCCGGCGTCGAGGGCTACAAGATCGAGGCGGTCTACGCCGACGCGCAGAGCAAGCCCGACATCGCCATCAACGAATCCGTCCGCCTGCTCGAGCAGGAGAAGGTGGACATGGTGCTCGGCTTCTTCTCCTCGGCGCAATGCGTGCCGGTCGCCTCGCGCGTCGAGCAGCTCAAGAAGTTCATGTGGATGACGACCTGCATCTCGTCGGCCGTGTTCAACGAGAAGGGCTACAAATACGTCTTCCGGCCGCAGGCGAGCGGCGACCAGTTCGGCATGATGACGATGGACTTCATCGCGCAGAACGCCAAGGCGAAGCTCGGCAAGGAGCCCAGCGAGCTGCGCGTCGCCATCATCCACGAGGACGGCGCTTATGGTGTCGACGTCTCCAAGGGCAACGAGGCCGGTGCGAAGAAGGCCGGCTTCAACGTCGTGATCAAGGAAGGCTATTCGGCGACCGCGCCGGACCTCTCCGCGCTGGTGACCAAGCTGAAGCGCGCCAAGCCGGACGTCATCTTCCACACCGGCTACAACCCCGACATCACGCTCCTGTTGCGGCAGGCCCGCGAGCAGGGCCTGAAATTCGGCGCGCTGATGGGACATGGCGCCGGCTACGGCGTCTATGAGAAGCTGAAGGAGGGCATGGGCGCGGACGCGACCTACATCTTCAACACCGATCCGATCTCGATCTGGCTCTCCAACCAGAAGACCATGGATCCGAAGCTTCCACCCGTCATCAAGATGGTCGGCGAGGAGTTCGACAAGATCAAGCCGGGCGTTGCCATCCGCTCGGCGCATGTCGGCATCGGCGCATCCAACACCTACGTGTTCATGAGCGACGTGCTGCCGCGCGCGATCAAGAAGTATGGCGGGGTCGATCCGGAGGCGCTGCGCAAGGCGGCGCTCGACACCGACATTCCCGAGGGCGGCACCATGCTCGGCTTCGGCGTCAAGTTCTACGGCGAGGGCACGCCGATGGCGGGCCAGAACGAGCGCTCGTTCCCCGTGGTGATCCAGTATCTCGACGATAAGTCCCATGTGGTGTGGCCCAAGAGTCAGGCGCAGCGCGAGGCCGTGCTGCCGCTGCCCAAGGGCACCACCTACAGCAACCAGTAGCGGAGAGGGCGGTGCTGGAAGTCAGCGGGCTGGTGAAGCGGTTCGGCGGCTTCACCGCCGTGAACAACGTGTCGTTCCGGGTCGACCAGGGCGAGATCCTCGGCCTGATCGGTCCTAACGGCTCGGGCAAGAGCACGATCTTCAACATGCTCTCGGGCACGCTGGCGCCGACCGCTGGCTCGATCCTGTTCGGCGGGCATGAGATCGCGGGCCTTGCGCCGCACCGGATCATCAACAGCGGCATCGGCCGGACCTTCCAGATCCCGCGGCCGTTCCGTCGCCTGACCATTTTCGAGAACGTCGCGCTCGCCGGCTTCTACGGCCAGGGCCGCCACAGCCGCGTCAAGGCGGAGGAGGCGGCCGAGCGCGCGCTGGCGATGGTCGGCCTTCCGACCGACCGTCACGCCAGCGTCGATGGTCTTGGTGCCGCGGGCCTGAAGAAGCTCGAGCTCGCCAAGGCGCTCGCCACCGCGCCGAAGCTGCTGCTCGCTGACGAGAGCCTCGGCGGCCTCGACGAGGCCGAGATGGACCAGGCGGCCGACATGCTGCGCAACATTCGCGACGAGCTCGGCATCACCATCATCTGGGTCGAGCACATCATGGGCGTGCTGATGCGCGTCGTCGACCGCGTGATGGTGCTCGATCACGGCGAGAAGATCTCGGAAGGCCTGCCGAGCGCGGTTGCGGGCGATCCGCGCGTCATCGAGGTCTATCTCGGCACCGATGCCGAGACCACGCAGGCCGCGGCCGCCGAAGCGCGCCGCCGCGCGGGAGGCCAGTGATGCTCGAACTCCGCGGCGTCAATGCCGGCTATGGCACTTTCCAGGCGCTGTTCGACGTCAATCTCGATGTGAAGGCCGGCGAGGCCGTCGGCGTCATCGGCCCGAACGGCGCGGGCAAGACCACGCTGATGCGCGTCATCTCCGGCTTGATCCGGCCCTCGCGCGGCGCGATCACGATGGAGGGCGTGGACGTCGTGGCGACGCCGGCGCACAAGATCGTCAGCCTCGGAATCGCGCATGTGCCGGAGAACCGGCGACTGTTTCCGCAGCTCACGGTCGACGACAATCTCAAGATGGGGGCCTTCATGAAGGAGGCACGCGGGCACTATGCCGAGCGGCTGGAGGTCGTGTTCGACCTGTTCCCGCGCCTGAAGGAGCGACGCCACCAGATGGCGGGCACGATGTCCGGCGGCGAGCAGCAGATGTGCGCGATCGGCCGCGCGATGATGTCCAATCCGAAGCTGCTGCTGCTGGACGAGCCTTCCGCCGGGCTGGCGCCGGTGGTGGTGCAGCAGGTGTTCGAGCTGGTGAAGCGGATCCGCGCCAGCGGGCTGACGGTGCTGATCGTCGAGCAGAACGTGCAGCAGGTGCTGAAGGTGGTGGACCGCGCCTATCTGATCGAGGCGGGCACGATCCGGGCCTCCGGCACTTCGGCCGAGATGCTGGCGAGCGACACGGTCAAGGAAGCGTATCTCGGGGTTTGATGGGCATGCAGGCGTTTCTGGACATTTTCGACATCTACCTGCTGGAGGCCGTGATCAACGGCATCCTGCTCGGTGGCGTGCTGGCGCTGCTCGCGCTCGGGCTGAACCTGATCTTCGGCGTCATCGACGTGACCTGGATCTGCTACGCCGAGCTCGTCATGATCGGCATGTACGCCATGTATTTCATGGTGCAGTATTACGGCGTCAGCTATTTCGTCGCCGCTCCGTTCACCGTGCTGCTGGTCGCGCTGCTCGGCGCGGCGCTGCATTATCTCGTGATCGCGCCGTTGCTCACCGCGCCGCCGATCAACCAGCTGCTCGCGACCGGCGGCGTGCTGTTCGTGCTGCAGAGCTTCGCCACCGTCGCCTTCGGCATCGACTTCCGCAATCTCGGCATCCGCCTGCCGGTGCTCGCCTTCGGCGACATGAACTTTAGTTACGCACGACTCCTGTCTTTCGTCGCTGCGCTCGTGGGCATGGTCGCCGTCTATCTGTTCATGACGCGCACATTCACCGGCACCGCCATCCGCGCCATCTCGCAGGACCGGCAGATCATGGCGCTGATGGGGGTCGACACCAAGCGGATCTATATCATCACGTCCGCGCTCGGCGGCGCGCTGGCCGGGCTCGCGGCCTGCCTGCTGGTGCTCCAATATGACGTGCACCCCTTCGTCGGCTTGTCCTTCGGTCCGATCACCTTCCTGATCTGCGTGCTCGGAGGCCTCGGCAATTTCATCGGCGGTTTCATCGCCGCGTTCGTTTTTGCCGAGATCATCTCGCTCGGCGGCCTGTTCTCCGACCTCGAATGGGGCTACGTGCTCGCGTTTGCTTTCTTCATCGTCATGATGTTCATCCGGCCCGCGGGCCTGCTTGCGAGGCGCCGATGAATGGGCAGGGACGTCTTGCGGTGTGGGGCATCGGGCTGGCGGCGCTGGTGGCGCTGCCCTTCGTTTACCGCGACCCCTATCATCTGCACATCCTGGTGCTGATCCTGATCTGGTCGTTCGCCTATACGTCCTGGTCGATGATGGGGCGGTTCGGCCTGGTCTCGCTCGGACATGGCGGCTTCATGGGGATCGGCGCCTATGTCACCGCGCTGTTGTGGAATCACCTGGGGCTGTCGCCCTGGATCGGCATTCCCATCAGCATGGCCGCGGCCGGTGCGCTGGCGCTGATCGTCGGCTATCCCTGCTTCCGCTTCCGCATCACCGGGCATTATTTCGTGCTGGTGACGCTGGCGCTGTCGGGCATCGTGCTCCAGGTCATCACCGCGACGCGCGACTATACCGGGGGCTCGCTCGGCTACACGCCGAACCGCGCGACCGGCAACAAGCTGCTGGCGCTGCAATTCGACGACAAGATCACCTGGTACCTGATCGCGCTCGGGGTCTGGCTGTTCGGCATCGTGGTCTGGCACTGGGTGGACCGCAGCATGGCGCGCTATGCGCTGGAAGCGATCTCGGAAGACGAGGATGCCGCCGCCGCGGCCGGTGTCGACGTCACCGCCGAGAAGCTGAAGATCACCCTGCTCAGCGCGCTGATGACCGCGCTCGCGGGCGCGATCTACTGCCAGTACCAGATGTTCATCACGCCCGACACGGTCAGCGGCATCGCGGTGTCGCTGCAGATGGTGTTCGCGGCGATCGTCGGCGGCCTGTTCGTCTCGCTCGGGCCGACGGTGGGCGCCGTCATCACCATCCTGCTGGCGGAGACCCTGCGCATCGGCTTCGGCACCAAGGCGGTCGGCTGGGACAATCTCGTCTACGGCGTGCTGCTCGTGCTTTTCATCATATTCCTTCCCAAGGGTATCCTTGGTAGCTTGCTCGACCGACTGAAGCCGCAACGCAAGGTGCCCCGCGCTCATGAGCAAGAAGCCGTCCAAATCGCTCGCCCAGGAACTTGACCGCTACATCACGCCGTTCCGCCACGATGGCTCGGGCAAGTTTCACCTCAAGGACCACAAGACCGACGAGAAGGGCGACCTCGACAAGGAGAAGGCGCAGGCGCTTCTCGACGCCAACAAGAAGCGGCTGATCGAGTTTCAGGAGAAGCTCTACGCCCAGGACCGCTGGTCGCTGCTGATCGTGTTCCAGGCCATGGACGCCGGCGGCAAGGATTCCGCGATCAAGGCGATCTTCGAGGGCATCAATCCGCAGGGCTGCGAGGTCACCGCCTTCAAGGCGCCGAGCAGCAAGGAGCTCGACCACGACTTTCTCTGGCGCCATGCGATCGCGCTGCCCGAGCGCGGCCATATCGGCATCTTCAACCGGTCGCATTACGAGGAATGCCTGGTGACGCGGGTGCATCCGGAGATCCTCGCCAAGGAGAAGCTGCCGCAAAAGCTCGTCACCAAGAACATCTGGAAGGAGCGGTTCGAGGACATCTCGGCGTTCGAGCGCTACCTCTGCCGCAACGGCACCGTGGTGCTGAAATTCTTCCTCAACGTGTCCAAGGACGAGCAGCGCGAGCGCTTCCTCGACCGGCTGGAGGATCCGTCCAAGCAGTGGAAGTTCTCCATGGACGACATCAAGGAGCGCGCGCTGTGGCCGCGCTACCAGGCGGTCTACCAGGACATCGTCCGGCACACGTCCACCTCGCATGCGCCGTGGTACGTCGTGCCCGCCGACCACAAATGGTTCGCGCGGGTCGTGATTGGCTCGGTGATCAACGCGGCGCTCGAAAAGCTTGACCTGCGCTTTCCCCGCGCCGACAAGGCCTCGCTGGAAGAGTTCGAGGCCGTGCGCAAGGCGCTCGAGCGCGAGGGAAAGGAGAAACGGTGATGTTGAAGCCAGTTCTCGCAATAGCTGCAATCGCCATGCTGATGATGGGTACGCCAGTGCGGGCCCAGACCTATGCGCCGGGCGCGCCGGTCTGCCTGCACGTCTTCGGCGAGCTGGAGGGCGAGCGGATCGATTGCATCTTCGCCTCGTTCGCGCAGTGCCAGGCCGCAGCGTCAGGGCGGCCTGCGACCTGCGTCATGAATCCCTATGCCGCGCTGGCTCAGCCGGCGAGGGCGGGGCGCCGCGTGCGCTAGGTGCCGGCGGAGCGGCAAAGCCCGCTGCGATACAAAAGTGCGAAAACAACCCCATGCACAGTAGCCGGCGATAATGGAATCAATGGCTTGGGGACGAGCGCGAAGTTATTGCGGATTTTTCGAAGCGGTTTGACGTGTCGGGCAAAACAGGGGGCATGATGTCATCATCGCCGGAGGCTCTGTCTTCAACGTCCGCGCCATCGTCGGCACAGACATCAACGACAGACATCAGCAACAGAAACGTCATCTCGTTGGCATCGGCGAGACGCGCGAGGGCAATACGAGATTGACGTTTCGTGCTCTCGAGATCGAGCACGAAGCGCAACTCGCTGGGCATAACGATCGTGCGTGCGATGAGCATCGTCAGGTTGCTAGAGGGAACCCGGATTGCGCTCGCGTTCCAGCGTTCAAATCTCGTGATTGCGTCGTCGTTCCTGCTTGACAGTTTTGTGGCACAGGAGGACCATACCGATGGTCGCGATCAAGCGACGCGTAACGTCCACCTCATGAGCAAGGGGAGGTCTATGACACCACCTCCGCAGATCCAGCCGCGTTAAGTGCGATGGAGCTCGTTCGGACTATCGCATAGCGGCGGAAACCGCGAACGGCACGCCGGGTACAGGTCTAGAGGGCCGCATCAGTGAGGCATGGCCCCTACCTGCCCGGCGCTGTTTTTTTCACGCGCTCGCATCGCGCGGCCCTGCCGAGGTCGCGGCGTGCGGTTTAACATCATGCTTCTCTCTTCTCCTCCTCGCCGTCATTCCGGTGTCAAAGCCGGGATGACGGGAGAGGTTTTGGCATGAGCATCGTGTTCCATCGCGGCCCGATCGCCGGGGCCCGCTTCCTGCATTGCGGCAAATGCCAAGAGAATGTCGCCTGATCGGCCCACTTCCGACACAGCGCCGGGGCGAATAACGGCAATCCGACATGACGTACGTGCTTCGGCGGTGACGCTCCCGTCGCCGCCGGCGCATTCATTTTTGGGAACTCCGCGTGTCGCACAAGCTTGCTCCGGCGCTCTTCGCCGCGCTCTTCCTCGCCATCTTCTCGTTCTCCACGGCGCGCGCCGAGACGGCCGCGCCGGCGGCCAATCATGCGGCCGCGCTGTCGCCTGACGAAGCCAGACGCGCGCTCGACACCCTGCAGGACGACAAGAAGCGCGCGCAGATGATCGACACGCTGCGCGCGATCGCGAATGCGTCCGGCCCGCAGCAGCCCGCGCCCGAGCCGAAATCGCCGATCCCGCTTTCGGCCGACGGCCTCGGCGCGCAGCTGCTGCTCACGGTGTCCGAACAGATCGGCGAGATCTCGGGCGAGATCGCCAGCATGGCGCGAACGCTCACGCATTTCCCTGCCTTCTACTACTGGATCATGCGCACCGCGAACGATCCGGCCGCCTACAATCTCCTGATCGAGATCGCCTGGAAGCTCGCGCTGGTGCTCGGCTGCGCGCTTGCCGCCGAATGGGTCATCTTCCGCCTGATCCGGCGTCCGGTCGCGTTTCTGGAAGGACGCGTGCCGCAGAGCGCCCGCCTGCCGGTGCAGACGCTGCCGATCGCCGATCCGCCATCGTCGGTCGCCGACGTGACGCCGGCACCCGATCTGCAAAAGCGCCGCCACAGCCTGGCGCGGATCTGGCAGGTCATGCTGCGGCTGCCCTTCGTGCTCGGGCGTTTCGTGCTCGAGCTGCTTCCCGTGATCGTCTTTGTCGGCATCGCCACCGCGCTGCTGGGAACCGAGATCGGCGAGCCCACGACCGTTCGTCTCGTGATCCTCGCCGTCGTCAACGCCTATGCGTTCTCGCGCGGGCTGATCTGCCTGGTTCGTGCGCTGGCGGGGCCGTTCGGCCTGTTTCCGGTGCGGGCCGAGACCGCGGCCTATATCGAGATCTGGGCGCGCCGCATCGTCGGCGTCGGCGTCACCGGCATCGCTTTCGCCAACGTGGCGCTGCTGCTCGGCCTGCATCGCGGCGGCTATGCCGCGCTGCTGCGCATGGTGATGCTGGTGGTGCATCTCTTCGTCGTCGTCATCATCCTGCAATGCCGCCGCCAGGTTGCCGAAGCCATCCGCGCGCCGGCCGACCGGCAGGGCATAGCAGCCGGCATGCGCAACCGCATCGCCGGCGGCTGGCACTATCTCGCCATCGTGCTCGATCTCGCGCTGTGGGCGGTGTGGGCGCTCAACATCCGCAACGGCTATTCGCTGCTGCTGCAATATTTCGTCGGCACCGTCGTGGTGGCGCTGATCACGCGCGTCGCCATCATGCTGACGCTGGGCCTGATCGACCGCGGCTTCCGCATCAGGCCGGAGATCCTGCAACGCTTTCCGGGCCTGGAGGTCCGCGCCAACCGCTATCTGCCGCTGCTGCGCAAGGTCGTGTCCGGCGTGATCGCCTTCATCGGCTTCGTGGCCGTGCTCGAGGTCTGGGGCGTGGATGCCATCGTCTGGTTCTACGGCGGCCAGATCGGCAGCCGGCTGATCTCGGCCGTGGTGACGATCGGCATCGCCGTGTTCGTCGCCGCCGCGATCTGGGAGATCAGCAACGCGCTGCTGGACCGCCAGATCAATACGCTGTCGCGGGACGGGCACTATGCGCGCGCCGCGCGCTTACGCACCTTCCAGCCGATGCTGCGCACGGCGCTGCTCTGCCTGATCGCCACCGTCGTCGGCCTCACGGCGCTCAGCGAGATCGGCGTGAATGTCGCGCCGCTGCTCGCGGGCGCCGGCATCGTCGGCATCGCCATCGGCTTCGGTTCGCAAAAGCTGGTGCAGGATCTCATCACCGGCCTGTTCCTGCTGCTGGAGAACACGGTGCAGGTCGGCGACAATGTCAGCGTCTCCGGGCTGACCGGCGTCGTCGAGAACGTCTCGATCCGCACCATCAGGCTTCGCGCGGGCGACGGCGCCGTGCACATCGTGCCGTTCAGTGCGGTCACGACCATCACCAACGCCAGCCGCGGTGCCGGCAACGCCTCGGTCAGCGTCAACGTCGCCTACAAGGAGGACACCGACCGCGCCGGGCAGATCCTCAAGGACATCGTCGACGAGATGCGGCGCGAAGCGGACTTCCGGCCGCTGATCCGCGGCGATCTCGAGCTCTGGGGCGTCGACAAGGTCGATGGCGCGATGGTGTCGATCGTCGGCCAGATCCGATGCACCGAGGCCGGGCGCTGGCCGGTGCAGCGCGAATTCAACCGCCGCATGAAGCAGCGCTTCCAGCAGCACGGGATCGAGGTCGCCTCCGCGACCCAGACCATTCTGATGCACGTGGTGCCGCCGGCCGATCATGCCGCGAACCTGACGCCGCGGCGCGCCGCCGGATAAAGGTCCGGTCAACTTACCGCTTGCCTCCGCTTCCCCGTCAGCGTTCACTCCGGCTCCAGCCCGCAGGACAACATGCGGGCGGCAAAAAGGGTGGGAGAGACTGATGCGGGGGCTGTGGGCCGGATTACGCGGTCATGTGATCGTCATCTGCGCGTTGATCGGATGTGTTGTGGGGGCGGCGCCGGCGAGCGCCCAGTCTTCGCGTCCCGTCACCCTGGTGGTGCCGTTCGCGGCGGGGGGCCCGACCGACACGCTGGCGCGGATCCTGTCCGAGCGGATCGCGGCCGAGCTTCACACGACAGTCGTGGTCGAGAACGTGGCGGGTGCCTCCGGCAGCATCGCAGGCGCCCGGGTCGCGCGCGCTGCCTCCGATGGCACCACCATCACCATCGGTCATTGGGGCACGCATGTGCTCAACGGCGCCATCTTCAAGCTGCCCTACGACGTGATTGCCGATTTCGAGCCGGTCGCGACCATCGCGATGGGCACGCAGCTCATCGTCGGCCGCAAGTCGCTCGAGGCCGACACCCTGAAGGACATGATAGCGTGGCTGAAGGCCAACCCCGGCAAGGCCACCGCAGGCACGGCCGGCGCGGGCACCGGGGCGCATGTCGCCGGCGTCTTCTTCAAGGAGAAGACCGGCACCGACTTCCAGTTCGTGCCCTATCGCGGCGCGGGGCCCGCCATGATCGATCTCGTGGCCGGACAGATCGACATCATGTTCGACCAGGCCTCGAACTCGCTGCCGCAATACAAGAACGGTGCGATCAAGGCGTTTGCAGTCACATCGCCGACACGGCTCGCATCCGCGCCCGACATTCCGACCGTGGACGAGGCGGGGCTGCCCGGGCTCTATATCTCCTACTGGCACGGCATCTGGGCACCGAAGAACACGCCGAAGGACATCGTCGCAAAGCTCAATGCAGCCATCGTCACCGTGCTCGCCGATCCCGCCGTCAAGCAGCGCTTTGCCGAGCTTGGTCAGGAGATACCGCCTGCCGCCCAGCAAACCCCCGCGGCGCTCGCGGCCTTCCAGAAGGCCGAGACCGAGAAATGGTGGCCGATCGTGAAGGCCGCCGATATCAAGCCGGAATAGCTGCGCAGCGCTGCAAGCACGGCTCCTCATCCTGAGGAGCCCGCAAAACGGGCGTCTCGAAGGATGGCTACAGGCGAGAGCGGGGCCTGCATGGTTCGAGACGGCGCTGCGCGCCTCCTCACCATGAGGGGTGAGAGTCTTGGGCCGTTAACCTCTTGTCGTTTGCAAAAATCTCGCTGCGGTGCGAGATCACAATCGCGGTCGGAATTTCTACGTCCTTGATCTCGGGGGAGCGCTGGCCGACAATGCGTGCCCTTCAATAAGAAACTCCCTGGGGGATTTCGTGAATAGACCTGCTCGGGTCAGCGACCATTCGACATCATCCGACACCGCACATGGCATGACGCTGCTGCGCGATCCCTTGCTCAACAAGGGCACCGCCTTCACGGAAGCGGAGCGCCAGGCGCTCGGCCTGCGCGGCCTGTTGCCGCCCTGCGTGCTGACGATGGAGACCCAGGTGGAGCGCGTGCTCACCAATCTGCGCACGCTGCCGACCGATCTCGAAAAATACGTCGCGCTGAATGCGCTGCATGACCGCAACGAGGCGCTGTTCTTCCGCGTCGTCGTCGACAATATCGACGAGATCCAGCCGATCATCTACACGCCGACGGTCGGGCTGGCTTGCCAGAAATACGGCCTGATCTTCCAGCGGCCGCGCGGCATGTTCATCTCCTCGCGCGATCGCGGCCAGATCGCGGAGATCCTGAAGAACTGGCCCTATCCGGCCAAGCTGATCGTCGTCACCGACGGCGAGCGCATTCTGGGACTTGGCGATCTCGGCGCCAACGGCATGGGCATCCCCGTCGGCAAGCTCTCGCTCTATTCGGCCTGCGCCGGCGTGCATCCTGAGCACTGCCTGCCTGTCGTGCTCGACGTCGGCACCAACAACGAAGAGCTCCTGAACGATCCCTATTATCTCGGCCTGCGCGAGCGCCGGCTGACGGGCGAGGCCTATGACAGCTTCGTCGACGAATTCATGCAGGCGGCGCGCAAGACCTTCCCGGGCGTGCTGATCCAGTTCGAGGATTTCGCCAATCACTCCGCGTTCAAGCTGTTGCACAAATACCGGGACGAGACCTGCGTCTTCAACGACGACATCCAGGGCACCGCGGCAGTCGCGCTCGCCGGCCTGTTCTCGGCGCTGCGCATCAGCGGCGGCAAGCTGAAGGACCAGAAGATCCTGTTCCTCGGCGCAGGCGAGGCGGCGACCGGCATCGCCGATCTCGTGGTCTCCGCCATGATGGCCGAGGGCGCCACCGAAGCCGAAGCGCTCCGCCGCAACTGGCTGGTGGATTCCCGCGGCCTCGTCGTCGCTGGCCGCGAGGGCCTTCACGGCCACAAGCTGCGTTATGCTCACACCGATCAGGCGCCGATCGCCGACTTCCTCACCGCGATCAAGACGCTGAAGCCGACGGCGATCATCGGCGTTGCCGCGGTCGGTGGCGCTTTCACCCCCGAGGTGCTCAAGACGATGGCCGAGCTCAACGCGCAGCCGATCGTGTTCGCGCTCTCCAATCCGACCTCGAAGGCCGAGTGCTCGGCGGAGGATGCCTACCGCTACACCGAGGGCCGCGCGCTGTTCGCCTGCGGCAGCCCGTATGATCCGGTCACGCTCAACGGCCGCACCTTCGTGCCGCGCCAGGGCAACAATTCCTACATCTTCCCGGGCGTCGGCCTCGGCGTCATCGCCAGCCGCTCCAGGCTGGTGACCGACGAGATGTTCATGGCGGCCGCCCATACGCTCGCCAACAGCGTCGGGAAGGAAGACCTCGCGCAGGGCAGCCTCTATCCGGCGCTGCCCCGCATCCGCGAGGTCTCGGCCAGCATCGCGGCCGCCGTGGCGGATGTTGCCTATCAGCGCGGCCTCGCCGACGGACCGGCGCCCAACGACGTCAGGGCGCTGGTCCAGTCGCAGATGTACGAGCCGAAGTACTGAAGCGCCCTGACGCACCGCTGCCTGTCCCGATTCAGGACAGGCCAGTGTGGTGGAATCGTCACAGCTGATGCGAAACGGAGGCGGCCCCAGGGCCGCTTTTGTTCCGACAAGGTTCTGCCCTCATTGCCCACCGAAAATCGCGGCAGTTCGGAGGGCGCATCATGTCTTGCATTGCACGTGCCGAAACTGCCCGGATGTCGCTGGCAACCTCGAGCCGGTTGCTGCTCGCAATCATCGGTGCCGCATCACTCGCCGCGTGCGCCCAGTCGCCGGTCGGCCGTCAGAAGGCCGATCTCGGCACAAGCCGTCAGGCCGCGGTCGAGCGGCCGCATCGCGTGGCGGCGCTGCATCCGCGGCCGATCAGCCGGGCGCGCATGCCCGACGGTGAGACCAAGCGAACCGCCTCGCATGGGCTTGCCAGCTTCTACTCGGACACCGAGACCGCGAGCGGCGAGAAGTTCGACAAGAACGAGCTGACCGCGGCGCATCCCACGCTGCCGTTCGGCACCAAGCTCCGCGTCACCGACGTGTCGTCGGGCCGCTTCGTCACCGTCAGGGTCAATGATCGCGGCCCCTTCGTTCGCGGACGCGTGGTCGACATCTCGCCGTCCGCGGCCGAGGCGCTCGGCATGGTCGACAAGGGCCTCGCCAATGTCCGGCTCGATGTCGTGCGATAAAGTGCGCAGCGGCTTTCGGAAGGATCATGCTCGAACGAACAAGTCGCGTTTGATCGATGTGAGGCTTCGCGCTTAACCGGCTGTTAGGCGCTTCTCACGCACCATGGCTGCCCAAACAATTCGGGGCTCTTGTCGGGTCCTTGCGGAGGCGGCGCTTGAACACGATCCAGTATCTCGAAGATCAGGCCGCACGCGCCGAGCGGCTCGCCAAACGGATCACGGATACGATGACGATCGAGAAGCTCCTGACCTTCGCCGGCGACCGCCGCCGCGAGATCGAGGTCATCGCCGGCAAATATCGGCGCGCATAGCGTTTCCAAACCATGCTCTGAACGTATCCGGCCTCGTCTCGGGGCAAGGAACTTCTTCTCGCCTGCTGCGTCATCTGGGCAGTGAATGAGGAGGAGGACATCATGGGCTTTGGACGAGGTGCTTTGCTCTGGTTGCTTGGCGTGCCGCTGCCGATCATTCTGCTGCTGGCATTGTTCTGGCACCACTGAGGTGACGAGATCACACGAAAAAGCGCCGCGGAAGCGGCGCTTTTTTGTTGCCTGGAATTAAAGCGTTCAGGGCGCGATTGCGCGCTCAGCTATGGCTCGCGACGAAATCGCTGAGATAGTCGGGCAGCATCACGCCGTCGATGTCACAGCGTGCTCGGATCTCGCCGGCGACGTCCGTCGAGATGTCCTTCATCCAGTGCTCGAGCGTGTTGAACGAGATCACCTTGATCGGATCGTTGAAGCAGCCGGCGACGAGCTCGCCGATCGTCGTTTCGAGATCGCTCCGCTCGATGCGGATTTCGGTTGCCTTGTCGCGGCGATCGATCACCACGAACAAGGTCTGGTCTGCGCCATAGGGCACGACGGGGGAAGGCACGCCAGCTTCAAGCATTGTCGTCACTCACGCCTTGGCATCCGATCCCCGTTAACGGGAAAAACCGGAAGAAGGTTCCTGCCAGGATGAGAAGCTTGTCGCGCGCGTGCAGCCGGCGCCTCTGCACGCAATCAGAGAAATTCGCGCCAGCGCGAGAGCTCGGTGACGTGCTCGGGCGAGAGGATATCCGTGACCAGCGGCGGCTGCGCCGCCGTGCGGATCTCATAGAGGTGGCGGGTTGCCGCCGGCTTCTGCATGAAGGCCGAGATGCACTCGTCGAGCGTGCCCTCGCTCACCTGGTAGGGCTCGCGATCCGGCCTGCGCTGGTTGGCCAGCGACGGCCATTTACGCAGCGCCGCAAGCGCGCCGAAATCGACCTTTGACTCAACAACAACGTCCCCCATGGTCCCGCCTCACGCAAGAAACAACCCCAGCGCGCTAAACCGCGCACCGGGGCCCATACCTATCGCTGCATCTCAATGCCACTGCACCTCAACGCCGCAGCCGGGAAAAGGTTCCCGGCTGCGGCGCTGCGGTCAGCTCGCGGCCGCGGCGATCTTGTGCCCCGGGCTGGTATGGCCCTGGCTATGGTCGTCACCGCGGCTGACCTCCGGCGGAAGCCCGGCGAAGCGCCGCAAGGCCTCGGCCATCTGTACCCGGCCGGCGACGCCCGTGATCACCACGTCCACCATCGTGAAGGACGAGTGGAAATGGCCGTGCGCCTTCAACTGTTCGACCGGGACGCCCGCCGCCGCCATGGCCTCGGCATAGGCGACGCCTTCGTCGCGCAGCGGATCGAACTCGCAGGTGGCGACGAAAGCCCGCGGCAGCTTGTCGACCTTGCCGCGCAATGGCGAGACGCGCGGATCGGTGCGGTCGGCCGGCGAGCAATAGAGGTCCCAGAACCAGTACATCAGCGACCGCGTCAGGAAATAGCCGGTCGCATTGTCGTTGTAGGAGGGACGGTCGAACGTGCAGTCGGTGACCGGACAGATCAGGAGCTGCCCCGCAATCTCGGGTCCGCCCCGGTCGCGCGCGAGCTGGCAGGTGACGGCGGCGATGTTGCCGCCGGCACTCCAGCCGGCGACCAGCACCGGCCCCGGCTTGCCGCCGAGCTCGGTGGCGTGCTCGGCGATCCAGCGCGTGGCCGCATAGCCGTCCTCCGCCGCGGTGGGAAAACGATGCTCGGGGGCGTGGCGATAGCCGACGCTGACGAACATCATGCCCGTCCTGCGCACCATGTCGCGGCAGAACGGCTCGTCCGACTGCTCGTCGCCGAGCACCCAGCCGCCGCCGTGGAAATAGACCACGACCGGATGCGGGCCGGGCGTTGCAGGCTTGAAGACACGATAGGGCAGCGGACCGTCGGCGCCGGGCAGGGTGCCGTCGACGATGTCGCCGATCAGGCGTCCGGCGGGACGGCCCTTGTTGAACTCGCCAACGAAGGCGCGCGCGCCTGCCGCGCCCATCGACTCGATCGGCGGCAGGTTGAGCGTTGCCAGCAGGTTCAGCACCAGCCGCACGTCCGGCTGCAGGCGCACCACCTCGCCGTCATTGCACTGCGCGGCACCGCCGGGGCCGGTGAGCTTGAAGCCGAGCATGCCGCGGCTCGTCACCTCGTCGCAGATGCTGCGATAGGGGCCGACGCCGCCGGTATAGGGCATCAGGCCGTGCACCTTCCCGGGGACGTTGGCGCCCGTGTACCAGGTGTTGGCGAGCCGGTGCAGCGTCAGCATCGAGCAGTCGGCCATGTGCCTGTTCCAGCCGGCCTGCGCCATTTCGGTCGGCTCGATCGTGGTGAAGCCGGCATCGCGCAGCGCCTTGAGCCGATCGACGACCCAGTCGACATGCTGCTCGATCGAGACCGCCATGTTCGACAGCACCGACGGGCTGCCGGGTCCGGTGATCATGAAGAAGTTCGGGAAGCCCTCCACCGTGAGCCCGAGATAGGTCTGCGGCCCGTGTGCCCAGACGTCGGTGAGCGACTTGCCGCCGCGTCCGGTGATCGGATGCACGGCGCGGATCGCGCCGGTCATGGCGTCGAAGCCGGTCGCGAACACGATGACGTCGACGTCGACATTGCGGCCGTTCGTGGAGATGCCGCTCGCGGTGATGGTCTTGATCGGCTCCTGGCGCAGATTGACCAGCGTGACGTTCGGCCGGTTGTAGGTGGCGTAATAATTGGTGTCGAGGCAGGGACGCTTTGCGCCGAAGGGATGATCGTGCGGCGTGAGCGCGGCGGCTGTCTCGGGATCCCTCACGGCGGCGCGGATCTTCTCGCGGATCAGGTCCTGGACGATCTTGTTGCCGTCGACGTCGACGGCCTGGTCGGCCCAGAGCTGCGTGAGAATGTGGACGAGGTCGCCGGCGGCCCAGGCACGCTCGAACCGCTCGCGGCGCTCGGCATCGCTCAACTGCCAGCTCACCACGGTCTGCTGCGGATAGGGCACGCCGGCCATCGACTGGCGCGCCTGCTCGCGATAGGCCGCGCGATCGCTTTCAAAGAAGGTCCTGCGATCCTCCGGCGCCGGACCGTTCCCCGCCGGAAGCGCGAAATTCGGCGTGCGCTGGAACACGGTGAGATGGGCGGCCTGCTCGGCGATCAGCGGGATCGACTGGATCGCCGACGAGCCGGTGCCGATCACGGCGACGCGCTTGCCCGCGAGATCGACGCCCTCATGCGGCCAGCGGCCGGTGAAATAAACCTTGCCCTTGAAATCCTTGACGCCGTCGATCTCCGGCGGTTTCGGCGCGGAGAGGCAGCCTGTGGCCATGATGTAATGACGGCAGGAGACAGGCGCGCCATTGTCGGTGGTGAGCTGCCAGCGCTCGGCGGCCTCGTCCCATCTGGCCTCAGTCACCTTGGTCTTGAAGCGGATGTCGCGGCGGAGATCATAGCGGTCGGCGACGAAGCCGAGATAGCGCAGGATCTCGGGCTGGGTCGCGTATTTCTCCGACCAGGTCCAGGCCGTGTCGAGTTCGGGATCGAAGGTGTAGCTGTAGTCGATGGTCTGGATGTCGCAACGCGCGCCGGGGTAGCGGTTCCAGTACCAGGTTCCGCCGACATCGCCGGCCTCTTCGAGGGCGACGGTCGAGAAGCCGGCCTTGCGCAGGCGATGGAGGAGATAGAGACCGGCAAATCCGGCGCCGACCACGGCGACGTCGACCTGCTGGGCAGATTTGGGGGCGGTATCAGAGGCACGCGCAGCGACCATTGCTTCAGGCATGGCATTTCCTCCCGTGCATTTTGTTTTGCCGGCAGGCTAATCCTGCAGGCTCGGCTTGTCATCACAGCAAGTGCAATCTTCGGTAGTCGTTTGCGGCTTCACCGTGGCAGCGCGAAGCTTGCTCCAATGCACGCATCGCGATGCACCATGGCCGTGATTACCCGGTCTAATCATGGACGATCCGTCTGTGTATGCTTGCGGTTACAAGCCACGCGTATGACCGGGCGTCATGATTGAGTTGAGTGAGCGAACCAAAGCCAACATGGACGTCGTCCTGGAGGAGACGTGCCGCCAATTGCCGCATGGCGGTGACCATGACAGCCGCAGGTTCATCGCCGAGCGCCTGATCGAGGCGGCGCAGGCGGGGCACTCCACGCTCGGCGAGCTCGGCATCATCGCGCGCCGCGCGCTGGCGGAGATCATTGCGAAGGGCGATTAGGCGCCGGCCGCGAGGCTTGCTTCGCCGGCGGCCCTGGACATAACCTTGCAGACAACCTGTCCGCGCATCGAGATGCCAAGAGATGCGGTTCCTGCTTGCGCTCATTGCGGCTTCCGCATGTCTTTGCTGGACCGGCCCGGCCGCAGCCCAGCAGGTCGGACAGTTTCCGTTCGCGCTGACGCGCGAAGGCCAGATGCTCGGCGCCGTCGAGGGCGAGGTGGCGTCCTTCAAGGGCATGGCCTACGCGGCGCCGCCGGTCGGCCCGCTGCGCTTTCGTCCGCCTGAGCTCACGCCTGAAAGTTCGGAGATGCGCACGGCCTATGAGTACGCTGCGCCATGTCCTCAGCCGTCGCTGTCCGGCGCGAGCGAGGATTGCCTCACGCTGAACGTGTTTCGTCCCTTCGGCGTTGACGGTCCGCTGCCGGTGATGGTGTTCATCCATGGCGGCGGCTTCGTCCGCGGGACCGCGAACGATCCGCTGTTCGACGGCGCCAGGTTTGCGCAGGCCGGGCTCATCGTGGTGACGGTGAACTATCGCCTGGGCGTGCTCGGCTGGCTCGGTCATCCCGCGTTGTCGGAAAGCGGCTCCGGCAATTACGGCCTGATGGATCAGGTCGCGGCGCTGCATTGGGTCCACGACAACATCGCGGCGTTCGGTGGCGATCCGCGCAACGTCACGCTGTTCGGCACGGGCGCGGGCGCGACCTCGATCGCGCTGCTGATGCTGTGCGGCGAGGCGCGCGAGCTGTTCCAGAAAGCGATCCTGCAATCGGTGCCGGGCCGCGTGCGCCTGCGCTCTCGCCCGGACGCGGAGGCCTCGGGGCTGCAATTCGCCGCGACGCTTGGGAAGGATGGCGCCGATCTGCGCGCCATCTCGGTGACGCGGCTGCTTGCCGCCGAAAGCAAACTGCTCACGAAATCCACGCACGCTTTTGCGCCTTCCATCGACGGAAGCCTCGTGACGGAAGATATCGCCGCAGGCTTTGCCGCCGGACATGAAAGTCGCATTCCGCTGATCATCGGCGCCAATGATGACGAGACCGGCTTCGACAGCGAGCCCGACATCGCGGAGGCGCTGGCATCATCGTCAGGCGCCACGGCCGAACAACTCTATCCCGATCTCAAGAGGCGCTCGGATCTGGCGGCGCGCTTCTATACGGACAAGGTCTTCTCCGAACCGGTGCGGCTGCTCGCGCGCCTGCACGCCGCAAGCGGCGCGCCGACCTATCGCTATCGCTTCGGCTACGTGCCGGAGGCGCGGCGCGCCAATCCCGAGGGCGGGCAGGGGCGGGAGCTGCAATTCATCTTCGGCGCGGAAGGCGTGCCCGGCGCCGGTATCCTGTCGCGGCGCGACCGCGAGGTCGCAAGCCGCATGCGCGCCTACTGGATCAATTTCGCCAGGAGCGGCGATCCCAACGGTCCCGAGCTGCCGCGCTGGGACGCGGCGGCGGGGAGCGATCGCCTGCTGCTGATCACGAATGACGGCATCGCGAGCGGCGACGATCCCCTCGCGGAGCGTCTCGACCGGCTCGCGCGCTAGCGCGACAAGAAAGAAATCGGATTTAGGCGGCGAGCTCGACGCGGGGGGCCGGGCTCAGCCGGTCTTCCTCCAGATAGTCCATCGCGCCGTCCTTCTCGACGGCATAGAACTGCTGGCCTTCGCGCGACCTGTAGGCGGCGCGAACGACGCCGCGGCGGCCCTTGTCACTGTTGACGACGTCCCCCAGCGAAAACTTCCTCATCTCACGTCCTCGTCTTCTGGCCGACTGCTTCGGCCACGGCGGGGATTTTGGAAGGCAAATCGTTAACGACTTGCTAACCATACGGCTTTGCCTATGCTCGACCTCGCGCGGGCAGCTCGCTCGCGCCTGTCAACGAGACAAAGCCCCATGACGCGATTTCCGACGCTGTTCCTGTCGCATGGTGGCGGCCCCTGGCCGTTCATGGAGGACAGGCGGGTGCAATATGCGAAGACCGCCGCGGAGTTCGGCCGGCTGCCGCAGCTTCTGCCCGAGCGGCCGAAGGCCGTGCTCGTCATAACAGGGCATTGGGAGGCCGACGCCTTCACCGTGTCGACCTCGGCGCATCCGCCGATGGTGTACGACTATTACGGTTTCCCCGAGCATACCTACCACCTGAAATATCCGGCGCCGGGCAGGCCCGAGCTTGCCGCGGAAGTGAGGGCGCTGCTCAAGCATGCCGGCCTCGATTGCCGCGAAGATCCCAACCAGGGATTCGATCACGGCACCTTCGTGCCGCTCGGCCTGATGTATCCGAACGCCGACATGCCGATCGTGCTGCTGTCGCTGAAGTCCGCTTACGATCCGGCCGAGCACATCAAGGCCGGGCAGGCGATCGCATCGCTGCGCGACGAGGGCATCCTGATCGTCGGCAGCGGGCTGACCTATCACAACATGCGCGGCTTCAACCGTCCGGAGTCGAAGCCAGTCTCGTATGATTTCGAGGCCTATCTGAACGAGGCGATCAGCAACCCCGATGCGGCGCGGCGCAACGCCATGCTGGTCGACTGGGAGAACGCGCCGAGCGCGCGCCTGGCGCATCCGCGCGAGGACCATCTGCTGCCGCTGATGGTGGCGGCCGGCGCCGCCGGCAGCGACGTCGGACACCGCGTGTTCGTGGACGAGGTCGCGAGTGTTGCGATGGCGTCGTATAAGTTTGGGTGACTGATCTTTTTCCTTCTCCCCTTGTGGGAGAAGGTGGCGCGAAGCGCCGGATGAGGGGTATCTATCCGCGCATTCGAAGAGAGTTGGATTCGCGGATAGATACCCCTCACCCGGCTTCGCCTCGCGAAGCCACCCTCTCCCGCAAGGGGAGAGGGTCATCCTCACCCGTAGCGCAGCTTCATCACCAGGATGCCGCCGGCGAGCAGCATGGTGACGGCATTCGAGGCGATCAGCGGCGCATCGCCCGAGAGCAGGCCGTAGATCAGCCAGAGCGCGAGGCCCAGCACCATCACCAGGAACATGCCGAGCGAGATATCGCCGGTGGAGCGGGTCTTCCACACCTTGATGGCCTGCGGCGCGTAGGCCACGGTGGTGCAGGTGGCGGCGGCAAAGCCGATCAGCTTGATCACGAGAGGGTCCATGCCGGCTCTATAGCATGGATTCGACGCCGGTCATGCGCGGCGCCTTTTCCGTTCCTCTAGGCCCGGGCCGCCATCAGGCTGCGATACAGCGCAGCATAGTCGCCGGCGCGGTTGCGCCAGGAGACGTCGGTCGCAAGGCCGCTCAGTTGCAGGCGGCGCCAGGTCGGCTTGTCGTGGAAGGCGGCATTCGCCTTGCGCAGCGAGCCGGCGAAGGCATCCGCAGTGACGGGGCCGAACTTGAAGCCGGTCGCATCGCGTCCCCATGGGCCGGCCTCGCCGATATCGACGATGGTGTCCTCGAGGCCGCCGACGCGCGCGACGATCGGCACGGCGCCATAGCGCAGCGCGCAAAGCTGGGTCAGGCCGCATGGCTCGAACCGCGACGGCACCAGAAGCGCATCCGAGCCGGCCTGGATCAGATGCGCCAGGATCTCGTCATAACCGATCATCACCCCGATCCGGCCAGGGTTGGCGCGGGCGGCGGCCTTGTAGCGATCCTGGAGATCGCGGTCGCCGCTGCCGAGCAGCGCGAGCTGCATCCCTTCGGCGAGGATGGTCGGAATCGCTTCGAGCAGAAGGTCGAGGCCCTTCTGCCATGACAGGCGGCTGATGACGCCGAGCAGCGGCGCTTCGTCGGAGGAATCGAGATTGAACTGCTGCTGCAGCACCGCTTTGTTGGCGGCCCGGAATGTGAGGTCCTGCGCGCCGAAGCGATAGGCGATGTGCGGATCGGTTTGCGGATTCCACACCTCGATGTCGATGCCGTTGAGGATGCCGCTCAGCACGCTCGCGCGCTCGCGCAAGAGGCCGCCGAGCCCCATGCCGCCTTCGTCGCTCTGGATCTCGTGCGCGTAGGTCGGCGACACCGTCGTGATGCGATCGGCGAGCTGCAGCCCGGCCTTCAGGAAGCTGATGCCGCCGAAATATTCGAGACCATGGACGTCGAACGACGATTCCCACGGCAGGCCGATCGCGCCGATCAGCTCGCGCGCGAACTTGCCCTGATAGGCCATGTTGTGGATGGTCATCACGGTGCCGGGCCGCGGACGGTTGTCGTAGTGCAGATAGGCGGGCACGAGCCCGGCCTGCCAGTCATGCGCATGCACGACATCGGGCACGAAGGCCGGCACGAGACCGTGGCCGATATCGGCGGCGATGCGCGACAGCGCCGCAAAGCGCACGCCGTTGTCGGGCCAGTCGACCCCATCGGCCGTGACGTAAGGATTGCCCGGCCGGTCATAGAGATGCGGCACGTCGAGCACGAACAGGTCGAGCCCGTCATGCGAGCCGGCGAGCAGCCGGCCAGGCCCGCCGAAATAATCCGGCCAGCGCCGGATCTCGGCCGCGCCCGCGAGCAGCCGCATCACGTCGGGGTAGCCCGGCATGAGGGTGCGCATCTCGACGCCATGCGCCTTGAGCGCAAGCGGCAGCGCGCCGGCGACATCCGCGAGGCCGCCGGTCTTGACGATGGGATAGACTTCGGAGGCGACCGCGAGGACGCGAGCAGGCGTCATTTATCGAGCCTGTCGAGCATGGTCTGGGTGATCAGCGAAATGCCCTGCTCGGTGGTGCGGAAGCGCTGGGCATCGTGGCCGGGATCCTCGCCGACGACGAGACCTTCGGGGATGTCGACACCGCGGTCGATCACCACGTTCTTCAGCCGGGCGCCGCGACCGACGGTCACGTAAGGCATGATCACGGCGTTCTCGACATTGGCGTAGGAGTTGATGCGCACGCCGGTGAACAGCAGCGAACGGCGCAGCGAGGCGCCGGAGATGATGCAGCCGCCCGAGACCAGAGAGCTCACGGCCTGGCCGCGCCGGCTTTCCTCGTCATGGACGAATTTCGCCGGCGGTGTGATCTCGGCATAGGACCAGATCGGCCAGGCGCGATCGAACAGATCGAGCTCTGGCACCACGTCGGTGAGGTCGATATTGGCGGCCCAATAGGCGTCGACCGTGCCGACGTCGCGCCAATAGGAGCGGGGGTCGTCGCCGGAGCGGACGCAGGAGCTGGAGAACTGGTGCGCGATGGCGCGGCCGTTCTTGACGATATAGGGGATGATGTCCTTGCCGAAATCGTGATTGGAGTTCGGGTCCGCGGCGTCGCGCTTGAGCTCCTCGTAGAGGAACTTGGCGTCGAACACGTAGATGCCCATGCTGGCGAGCGAGACGTCAGGCTTGCCCGGCATCGGCGGCGGATCCTTGGGCTTCTCCAGGAACTCCTGGATCCAGCCGTTCTCGTCGATATGCATGATGCCGAAGCCGGAGGATTCCACGCGCGGCATCTCGAGGCAGCCGACCGTGACGTCGGCGCCGCTGTCGACATGCTGGCGCAGCATCACCTCGTAATCCATCTTGTAGATGTGGTCGCCCGCGAGCACCACGATGAAGCGAGCGTTGTGCGACTCGATGATGTCGATGTTCTGGTACACGGCATCCGCCGTGCCGACATACCACATGTTCTCCGAGACGCGCTGGCTCGCCGGCAGGATGTCGAAGCTCTCGTTGCGCTCCGGGCGGAAGAAATTCCAGCCCATCTGCAGATGCCGGATCAGGCTGTGCGCCTTGTACTGGGTCGCGACCGCGATGCGGCGGATACCGGAGTTCACCGCGTTTGACAAAGCGAAGTCGATGATGCGCGATTTGCCGCCGAAATAGACGGCCGGCTTGGCGCGGCGGTCGGTCAGCTCCAGCAGCCGGCTGCCGCGTCCGCCGGCGAGGACGAAGGCCAGCGCCTGGCGGGCGAGCGGCTCGGGTCTTGCGGCACTCATGTCGTCCTCCCAAAACTCCAGCGCTTCGCGAGAATGCCTCCCGGCCGCGCACCCATTGGAACCGATAGTAGCGGTACGAATAGTAAATCAGGAAGATGGTTGTTGGTTGCGAACGCGCGGGAAGCTTAATGCTTTGCCGTGGGGATCGGGCCTTGAGTGTCGCGTGTCTGTCACACCGGCGGGGGTGCCGGTGACCCAGAAATAGGCACGACCAGGCAGGCATGGGACCAGGTAGGCGCCGGCTCTCTTGTGCGCCGCACGCAAAATCGAGGCTTTGAATTAACGCAACGATGCCCGATCATATGCCTGCAATCCATTTTCCAAATGAAACTGCCAAGCGAAACGTCAGACAGGGAGCAAGTCGATGAGGATCTGGACAACGGCAATTGCCTGTTCACTGGCGGGCGCGGTCATGGTCGGCCAAATCGGGCAGACCGCAGCAGCCCCACTGCCGACCAATGTCGCGACCATGAAGGCGGCGGTCGGCGACGACGTCACTCAGGTGCATTGGCGCGGCGGCGGATGGGGCTGGGGTCTCGGCGGCCTTGCAGCCGGCGCGATCATCGGCGGCGCCATCGCCAGCAGTGCGCCGTACGGCTACGGCTATTATGGCGGCGGACCGTACTATGGCGGCTATGGATATCCCGGCTACGGCTATGGTTATGCCCCGGCCTATTATGGCGGCTATGGGCCGGGTTACGGCGGCTACTACGTACGGCCCCGCTATTACGGCTATCGCGCCTATCGTCCTTACTACGGCTACTACCGGCCTCGCGCGTACTACCGGCCCTACTACCGCGGATATTGGTGAAGACCTCGCCGGGCTAGAGCGAGAGCCACACCATCAGGCTCATGCAGGCAAAATGCATGAGCACGATCACGGCGAGATGCAGCGGACCGGCCTTGAGGCGGGGTCCGTGCATCTGTGACTCGAGTCGAGTTCGACCGACGGCAACACTCTCTCCTTTCCCTCCCCCCTTGCGGGGGAGGGGCAGGGAGGGGGGTGCCACACGGGGATTCCTTCCGTCGTGCGCGCGTTGGTGCATCTTCATCGGCACCACTTCCTCGGCTACCCCTCTCCCTAGCCCTCCCCCGCAAGGGGGGAGGGAACGCACTGTCGCTGAGGCGTGCAGCGAGGCTCTAGTTCGCTAATTCGACCCCGCGGCCGCAGCCGTAAAACTGCGGTCGACGGCTTTGCTGACGTCGAGCGTCTTCGGCAGGATGCCGTAGCGCGTCGAGCGATCCGAGGCGGCCTGGATTTCCTTCACGACGCTCTCGTCGATCACGATCGGGCTGGTGCGCTGTGCGGTGTAGGCCGAGAGCAGCACGTCCTCCGGCAGCTTGGTCAGCTCGGCCGTGCTCTTGGCATATTCACTGATGTGATCGAGCGACCACAGCCGCGCCTTGTTCAGCCGCTGCACGAGGTCCTGCACCGCCGCGCGCTTGGTGGCGATGGCGTTGTCGGAGGCCACGATGAAGGTGATGGTCGGCGTCAGGCCTTCGCCGTCGGCGATCACGCGCGCCTTGTCCTTCAGCGTCGCGAACGAGACGTAGGGCTCCCACACCGCCCAGGCGTCGATCGAGCCGGCGACCAGCGCGATCTTGGCGTCGACCGGGCCGAGCGGCGCGAAGGTCGCATCCTCCAGCTTGATCTGCGCCTTCTCCAATGTCGCGTCGATCAGGAACTGGCCCCAGCCGCCGCGCGTGCCGGCGAGGCGCTTGCCTTTGAGGTCGGCCGCCGACTTGATCGGCGAATTCTGGCGCACGAGGATCGCCTGCGTCTTCGCATCGGAACGTGTGCCGCCGATCGCCTTGATCGGCGCGCCCGCCGCGTAGACCGAAAGGAAGGAGAGGTCGCCGGTGTAGCCGACGTCGAGCGCGCCGGCATTGAGCGCTTCGAGGATCGGAGCGGCTGCAGGAAATTCCGACCATTCGATCTTGTAGGGCAGGTCCTTGGCGAAGCCCGATATTTCGAGCAGCGAGCGGTTGCCGCCCTTCTGGTCGCCGACGCGCAGCACGACGGTGTCGGCCGCGAACGAGGCCGCAGCCGTCGAGAGCGTGATGGCGGCGGCGAGCAGCGATGCGGCGAACCGGCGGGTGACGGAATGGTCGTTGGAGTTGATGCTCATTGGCCTGTCTTGTTGCTTTGGCTCACGACGCGTGAGCGAACGATGCAGCGAGACGATCAAGTTTATGAGCGCGCGATGCGCGGTCAATGAAATGGCCGTTCGTATTGCGCGTGCATCGGGCAAGGACGTTTTCGTGAAACCACACTTTCGAGAACGAGTGGCGTTCGCGGCCGAAGTTGCGCAAGGACAAGGCAGAAGAGGGAGTCGCAACGCGTCCCTGCGAAGCGATGCATCAACGAAAATCGTTTCATCGCCGCGGGGCGCGCCGTTGGAGAGAATGACTTCGCTTCGCGCCACATTCGAAATTCCATTTCATTGACGATGCGACGCACGCGCCGCATGATTTGCGCATCGCATCAAAGCGGCGCGTGAGGCGCCGACGAAAAATATTCTCTAAACGCAGCTCCATACGGAACATGCGCAGCGCGGAGCGCTGCGTGAACGGCGGAGCGTTGCCAACTCAGGAGTGGGGCTGATGGACAAGGATAACAAGCACGGCGGATCGGGTATCGACCGGCGTCATCTGCTCCAGGCAGGATTGGCCGCGGCGTTCGCCGCGCCGCTTGGTGCCTTCGGTGCGGCCCAGGCGTTTGCGCCGCAGGCGATCGCGCCCGGCGTCGATCTCTCGGCGTTTCCGCTGTGCCGGACGGCATCCGACGCGCCCGCGCTGACGGGCGCGCCGCGCAAGCTGAAGCTGTCGTGGAATGCCGGTGCGGTGTGCCTCGCGCCGGTGCCGGTCGCCATCGAGCACGGCTTCTTCCAGAAGCACAATCTCGACATCGAGCTCATCAACTATTCCGGCTCGACCGACCAGCTGCTCGAGGCGATCGCGACGGGTAAGAGCGATGCCGGCCTCGGCATGGCGCTGCGCTGGCTGAAGCCGCTCGAGCAGGGCTTTGACGTCAAGATCGCCGCCGGCACCCATGGCGGCTGCATGCGCGTTCTGACCCGCGCCGACTCCAGCGTCAGCAAGCTCGCCGACCTCAAGGGCAAGATCGTCGCGGTCGGCGATCTCGGCGGCCCCGACAAGAATTTCTTCTCGATCCAGCTCTCCAAGCTCGGCATCGACCCCGTCAAGGACGTCGACTGGCGCGCCTATCCCGGCAACCTCCTCAACGTCGCCGTGGAGAAGGGCGAGGTGCAGGCATTCCTGTCGTCCGATCCGCTCGGCTATCTCTGGCTCAAGGACAGCCAGTACAAGGAAGTCGCGTCCAATCTCGACGGCGAATATCGCGACAAGAGCTGCTGCATCCTCGGCCTGCGCGGCTCGCTCGTGCGCGAGGAGCCGCAGGTCGCGCGGGCTCTCACGCAGGCGCTGCTGGATGCCGCGATGTTCACCGCGCAGAACCCGGTCGTGACGGCGAAATCGTTCCAGCCCTACGCGCCGAAGACGGCCACGCTCGCCGACATCGAGGGCATGGTGCGCTACCACACCCACCATCATCACCCCGTCGGCGAAGTCCTGAAGCGCGAGCTCAAGGGTTATGCCGACGACCTCAAGAGCGTGCAGGTCTTCAAGCCCAGCACCGACACGGCTAAATTCGCGGAGCGCATCTATGTCGACGTATTCGCTGTCTGACGGCCTCGCCTCCGGCGCGCCGCGGAGTGCGCCCGTATTCGCAGGCTGGGTGCGCGACTCCGGTGTCGGCGTCCTCGCCAGCGTCACGTGGATTGCCTTCGGCCTGTCCTGCCTGTGGTGGGCGGATGTCGGCGACTGGTCGCGCACGCATTCGCTCGGCATCGCCGCCTTCATCATCGCGGCGGTCGCGCTGTTCGGCACCGTCGGTGCCGATTATCTCGGCTCGGCCGGAAAAGCCCTGCGTCAGCGTGCGCCCTGGCTCGTTGCGCTCGGCGCTTTCCTGACGGTGTGGGAAGTCGCCACCGCGAAGTTCGCCTGGCTGCCGCTGCCGTTCTTCCCGCCGCCGCAATCGATCATCGAGGTCTATACCGACGATCTGCCGAAGCTGCTCGACAGCGTGTTTGCCTCGGTCAAGCTGCAGCTCGGCGGCTATCTGGTCGGCGCGACGGTGGGCTTCCTCACCGGCGTCTCGATCGGCTGGTCGCGCGCGGTCGGCTATTGGGTGCATCCGGTGCTGCGCTTCATCGGCCCGCTGCCGGCCACCGCCTGGCTGCCGATCGCCTTCTTCACCTTCCCGTCGAGCTGGAGCGCCTCGACCTTCCTGATCGCGCTGGCGACGGGCTTTCCCGTCACCGTGCTGACCTGGTCGGGCGTCGCGAGCGTCAGCAACGCCTATTACGACGTCGCGCGTACGCTGGGGGCAAAGCCTTCGTTCCTCGTGCTGAAGGTGGCGATCCCGGCGGCGCTGCCGCATGTCTTCGTCGGCCTGTTCATGGGGCTCGGCTCGTCCTTTGCCGTGCTCGTCGTCGCGGAGATGGTCGGCGTCAAGGCCGGCCTCGGTTGGTACCTGCAATGGGCGCAGGGCTGGGCCGCCTACGCCAACATGTATGCGGCGCTGATCGTGATGTCGCTGCTCTGCTCCGGCGCGATCACGCTGCTGTTTGCGATCCGCGACCGCCTGCTGGTCTGGCAGAAGGGGACCGTGAAATGGTAGCCGCAACTGCACTGGCGGAAGCCGCCGCTCCGTCCGCCGCGGGCGCCGCGCTCGACATCGAGCAGGTCAGCCACGCCTTCGACATCGACGGGACCGAGCTTCCGGTGCTCAGCGACGTCAGCATCTCGGTCGAGCCCGGCGAGTTCGTCGCGTTGCTCGGCCCCTCCGGCTGCGGCAAGTCGACCTTGCTGCGGTTGGTTGCCGGACTCGACAAGCCGAAGGCGGGACGGCTGCGCGAAGACGAGGCGCGCATCACCCGGCCGCATCCCTCGCGCGTGGTCGTGTTCCAGGATCCGACCCTGTTTCCCTGGCGGTCGGTCTGGGACAACGTCGCCCTGGGCCTCGAGGCCCAGGGCATTCTCAAGAGCCAGCGCCACCGCGTCGACGACGCGCTTGATCTCGTCGGCCTGGCCTCGTTCCGCAATGCCTATCCGCACCAGCTCTCCGGCGGCATGGCGCAGCGCGTCGCGCTGGCGCGGGCGCTGGTCAACGATCCCAAGATCCTCATCCTCGACGAGCCCCTGGGAAAGCTGGACTCGCTCACCCGCATCACCATGCAGGCCGAGCTGGTCTCGCTGTGGCAGCGCAAGGGCTTTACCACGCTGCTGGTGACGCATGACGCCGAGGAGGCGCTGGTGCTCGCCAACCGGGTCATCGTCTTCAGCGATCGTCCCGCGCGCGTGAAGGCCGACATCCGCGTCGACCGGCCCTATCCGCGCCATCGCGGCGATCCGTATCTGGCCGATCTGCGCCGGCAGATTCTTGGGCTGTTGGGGTTGGACGCCACATGGTGACTTCATTGGCCAAGGGGCGCGCAGCTCATAGCGAGCCCGACTACATCGCGCGCGCCGAGGCGCTGGCCGAAGGGTTTGCGGCGCGGGCCGGCGAGCACGACCGCACCGGCAGCTTTCCGTTCGAGAATTTTCGCGAGCTCTCGGAGGCGGGGCTGCTGTCGCTGACGGTGCCTGCCGCCTTCGGCGGTGCCGGCGCCGGTGCGAGATATGCAGCGCGCGTTCTCGGTATCGTCGGCAAGGCCTGTGCGTCGACGGCGCTGGTGCTCTCGATGCACTACATCAACCATCTCGTCATGGCGCGCAGCCAGACCTGGCCGGTGCGGCTGTCGCGCAAGCTCGCGCAGGAGACTGTCGAGGGACTCGCGCTGATCAACGCGCTGCGCGTCGAGCCCGAGCTCGGCTCGCCCGCGCGCGGCGGGCTGCCGGCGACGACTGCGCGCCGCACGGAGACCGGCTGGCGGCTCTCCGGCCACAAGATCTATTCGACGGGATCGCCGATCCTGAAATGGTACCTGGTGTGGGCGCGGACTGACGAGGCCGAACCGCGCGTCGGTCAGTTCCTGGTGCCGGCGGGTTTGCCGGGCACGCGCATCGTCGAGACCTGGGATCATCACGGCCTGCGAGCCAGCGGCAGCCACGACGTCATCTTCGACGACGTCGTGGTCCCGCTCGATGCCGAGGTCGATGTCCGCAAGCCCGCCGACTGGCGCGCGCCGGATCCGGCGCAGGCAACCGTCCACACCATCTTCGTCGCGGCGATCTATGACGGCATCGCCCGTGCGGCGCGGGACTGGCTGGTCACCTTCCTGAAAACGCGGGTGCCGGCCAATCTGGGCGCGCCGCTGGCGAGCTTGCCGCGTGCACAGGAGATTCTCGGCGGCATCGAGGCGCGGCTTGCGGTCAATACGCGCCTGATCGACAGCTTCGCCGCCGATTTCGACGACGGCCTTCCGCTGAGCGCGATCGAGTCCAACATCGTCAAGCTCACGGTGACCAACAATGCCGTGGCCGCCGTGGAGGGCGCCTTGTCGCTGACCAGCAATCACGGCCTGTCGCGCAAGAATCCGCTGGAGCGGCATTACCGCGATGTGCTTTGCGGCCGCGTCCACACACCCCAGGACGACACCACCAAGATCACCGCCGGGCGCCTCGCGCTGGGCGTCTGACCCGTCACCTCAAGGAGTTCTAGATGTCAGTCGAGTTCATCGGCTTTATCGCCAACAGCAATGCTTCCGAAACCATCGTGCGCCAGGGGCCGGTGCTCGATCCCACCTATATCGAGACGGTCGCCAAAGCGCACGAGCTCGCCGGGTTCGACCGCGCGCTGCTGGCATTCCATTCGACGACGCCCGATGCGCTGCAGGTCGCCCAGCACGTGCTGACGATCACTGGGAAGCTCAAGGTGATGATCGCACAGCGCCCCGGCTTCACCGCGCCGACGGTGCTGGCGCGCCAGCTCGCCACGCTCGATCAGCTCTATGGCGGCCGCGTCTCGTTGCACGTCATCACCGGCGGCAACGCCATCGAGCTACGCCAGGACGGCAATACGCTCGACGACAAGGACGAGCGCTACGCCCGCACCAGCGAATTCCTCGACGTCGTGCGGCTGGAATGGACCAGCGAGAAGCCGTTCAGCTACAGCGGCAAATACTACACCGTCGAGAACGGCTTTTCGCAGGTGAAGCCGCAGCAGGCGGGCGGGATCTACACTTTCGTCGGCGGCGGCTCCGATGCCGCGATCGAGGTCTCGGGCAAGCATGCCGACACCTTTGCGCTGTGGGGCGAATCCTACGCGCAGGTGCGCGACGTCACCGCGCGCGTGCGCGCGGCGGCCGCCAGGCATGGCCGGCGAGGGCCGCGCTTCAGCCTGTCGGTGCGGCCGATCCTGGCCGACACCGAGGAGAAGGCGTGGAAGAAAGCCGACGAGATCCTCGAGCGCGCCACCGCGCTCCAGGACCAGACCGGTTATCGCCGGCCCAATCACGCCACCGACGGTGCCAAGCGCCTGCTGGCGCTCGCCGACCAGGGCGCGCGCATCGACAAGCGGCTGTGGACCGAGGTCGCAAAGCTCACCGGCGCCAACAGCAACAGCACGGCGCTGGTCGGCACGCCCGAACAGGTCGCCGAAGTGTTCGGCGATTACTACGACCTCGGCGTCAGCCACTTCCTGATCCGCGGCTTCGATCCGCTGCCCGATGCCATCGACTACGGCCGCGAGCTGATCCCGCTGACGCGCCAACTGATCGCCAGGCGCCAGGCCGTTCGCGGCGAGGCGGCGGAATGATCCGTCTCATGCTGGCCGGCGCGCTGCTGTTCGCCGCGTTCGAACAGGCCGCGGCGCAAACCACGCTGCGCGTCGGCGACCAGAAAGGCAATTCGCAGGCCGTGATGGAAGCCGCCGGCGTGCTCAAGGATCTGCCGTACAAGATCGAGTGGAAGGAGTTTCCGGCGGCAGCGCCGCTGCTGGAGGCGCTCAGCGCCGGCGCGATCGAGACCGGGCTCGTCGGCGACGCGCCGTTCACTTTTGCCGCCGCCTCCGGTGCGCCGGTGAAGGCGATCGCCGCGATCCGCCAGACGCGCGAGGGTCTTGCGATCCTCGTGCCCGAGAATTCGCCGATCAAGAGCTTTGCCGATCTGAGGGGTAAGAAGATCGCAACCGGTCGCGGCTCGATCGGCCATCAGCTGATCCTCGCCGCGCTGGAGAAGAACGGTTGGGCTGCGTCCGATGTGCAGATCGCGTTCCTGGCGCCATCGGATGCCAAGATCGCCTACACGCAAGGGTCGGTCGATGCATGGTCGACATGGGAGCCCTATGTCAGCCAGGAGGAGGTGCTGTTCAGGTCGAGGCGGATCATCACCTCGGAAGGGCTGACGCCGGGCCTGAGCTTCCAGGTGGCGCGGCCGGATGCCATCCGCGACAAGCGCGCCGAGCTGACCGATTTCGTGCGGCGCCTGACCGCGGCCCGGGCGTGGTCGCTGAACAATATCGACAGCTACGCCGCGACCTGGGGCAGGCTGATGAACATCCCGACTGCCGTGCCGCTAAACTGGCTGTCGCGCGCAAAGATCCGCATCGCACCGATCGACGACGGTGTGGTCGCGGACGAGCAGGGCACGATCGATCTCTATTTCCGCTGGGGCCTGATCAAGCAGAAGCTCGATGCGGCCGAGATCGTCGACCGTTCATTTGCGGATGCGATTGCGAAGGCGGGGCTCTGACCCTCTCCCCTTGTGGGAGAGGGTGGCATAGGCAGCCTTCGGCTGCCGTTCTTAGAACGCCGATGCTTTGCATCGGCTATGGCGATAGCGGCGAGACGGGTGAGGGGTCTCTCTCCGCGCACTCCGATATTGCCGTATGGATAGATACCCCTCATCCGGCGCTTCGCGCCACCTTCTCCCACAAGGGGAGAAGGAAGAAGAGCTCTCACCGCGTTTCAAGGACTCGTGATGTGAGGACGAGGTTTCCAGCGCTAACGCCATCCTCGACATATTCCTTCTGCGTTCCTCACTGCTGACAGCACCCTCGTCGCTATTTGCACCACCTCCCTTGCGCCCTGCCAGCCCCCGTCAAAAATCAATCCGACGACCACATCGGGAGACCGGCCATGGGCCTGCAAGAAACAAAAATCGAATCGCTTCCCTTCGTCACTGCCGAACTCAACTATCTCGCGCCTGTTACGGGCAAGCCGCGCACCTATGCCTTCGATCCGCCGCCGGGCGAGCCGAAGAGCACGTCGCTGCCGGAGCCGCATCAGGTGCCGGTGTTCGATGCGCGGCTGATCGCGAACAACTTATCGCTCGACCGCGAAGGCTTTGCGCTGGTGCGCCATCCGACCCAGGTGAAGGATTTTTACAACGAGGAAGAAATCCGCGCCGTCTACTATCCCGCTGTCGAAGCGTTCCTGCGTGCGACGCTGAAGGCCGACCGGGTCGTCATCTTCGATCGCACCGTTCGCAGGCGTGTTGAGGGGGCGCCTGACATCCGCGACGGTGGTCCGCGCCAGCCGGCCACGCGTGTGCACGTGGACCAGACGGATGTCTCCGGCGCCAACCGCGTGCGCGAGCACCTGCCTGACGAAGCCGAGGAGTTGCTGAAGGGCCGTGTGCAGGTGATCAATCTGTGGCGGCCGATCCGCGGACCTCTGCGCGATTCACCGCTGGCCATGGCCGACGGCACGACGGTTAAGCCCGATGATCTCGTCGCCTCCGACCTGATCTATCCCAACCGCCGCGGCGAGACCTATTCGGTGAAATACAATCCGAACCACCGCTGGTTCTATTTCCCGGAGATGACGCCCGACGAGGCGCTGCTGCTGAAGTGCTACGATTCCGCAACCGACGGCCGCACCCGTTTCGGGCCGCACACCGCGTTCGTCGATCCGACCACGCCTGCCGATGCGGCGCCGCGCGAAAGCATCGAGATCCGCGCGCTGGTGTTCCACAAGTCGTAACAAAGTGTGATGGCCCTGCCGGGTCCTTCCCGGCAGGGTTCCTGGAACCCAAGGGAACAAAACCGCGTTTGCAGCGCCGGGCAGGGCCAACCGGGAGCGGTGCCGTGCGAGCGCAAACGATAGTAGTGTTTTGTTTGACCACTTCATCTCTCGCCTTCGTCTCCGTTGCAAATGCCGAAAGCGGACTTGCCTCCTATTACGGATATGGAAGGGCCGGCAAAGGCGGTGAGCTGACCTGCGCGCATCGCACGCGTCCGTTCGGCACCGTCCTGAAGGTGTCCTATAGCGGGCGCACGATCCAATGCCGCGTCAATGATCGCGGCCCGTTCATCCGAGGCCGCATCGTCGATCTTTCGGTGCCCGCGGCCCGCGCGCTCGGCATGATGAGCGCGGGTGTGGTGCGGGTGTCGGTGGATTAGACCTGCGGCCGCGCTATAGTGCCGCCCAAAGCAGGGGGGCGCTATGGCCAGGATCAGGGTTGGACTCGTCGGCTGCGGCTTCGTGTCGGAGCTGCACATGTATGCGTTCCGGCGCGTCTACGGCGTGGACGTCGAGGTCGCAGCGGTCGCCGCGCGCGGCGACAAGGTCGTCGAATTCGCCCGGCATCACAATATTCCGTGGGTCTATCGCAGCTTCGCGGAAATCATCGCCGATCGCGAGCTCGACGTCATCGACATCTGCACGCCGCCCAACCTTCATGCGGAGATGATCATCGGGGCGATGCAGGCCGGCAAGCACGTGATCTGCGAGAAGCCGTTCGCCGGCTATTTCGGCCGGGACGGCGACAAGCTGCCGATCGGCAAGCACGTGCCGAAGGCGCTGATGTACGAGCGCGTGATCGAAGAGATGGACAGGACGCGGGCCGCGATCGAGCGGACCGGGAAACTGTTCATGTATGCCGAGGACTGGATCTACGCGCCGGCCGTGACCAAGACCGCGGAGATCATCAGGGCCACGAAGGACAAGATCCTGTTCATGAAGGGCGAGGAAAGCCATTCCGGCTCGCACGCCGCGCATGCGGCGCAATGGGCGATGACCGGCGGCGGCTCGCTGATCCGCATGGGCTGCCATCCGCTCTCGGCCGTGCTCTATCTGAAGCAGGTCGAGGTCAAGGCGCGCGGCGAGAGCATCCGCGTCGCCAGCGTCACCGGTGACGTCGGCAACGTCACCGCCGTGCTCAAGCCCGAGGAGCGCGGCTACATCAAGGCCAATCCCGTCGACGTCGAGGATTGGGGCACGCTGACGGCGACGTTCTCCGACGGCACCAAGGCGACGATATTCTCCGGCGACATGATCATGGGCGGCGTGCGCAACCTGATCGAGACCTACACGTCCGGCGGCTCGCTGTTCGCCAACATCACGCCGAACACGCATCTGATGAGCTACCAGACCAGCGAGGAGAAGCTCGCGAGCGTCTACATCACCGAGAAGGTCGACCGCAAAACCGGCTGGCAATATGTCTGCCTGGAGGAGGAGTGGACGCGCGGCTATCTCCAGGAGATCCAGGACTTCATGGAATGCGCCGCGACCGGCCGCCAGCCGCTGTCGGACCTCGCGCTGGCCTACGAGACGATCAAGGTGAACTATGCCGGCTACTGGGCTGCGGAGGAGGGGCGGCGCGTGGTGTTGTAGGACGCCACCACGCGCTTGCTGCTCGCCGACGTGGTGGTCTACCAGGTCCCGATAGCCATCATGATGGCAATGGTCATGCACGAAAGGCAGGCAACCGATACGGTATAGAATTCAGGTGTGCTCATGATTGCCTCCTGAAAAATGCCCCCTTTGTGAAATGCTGCTGACGACAGGTGAAGCGTCTATTTCTTGACGCTCTTCATTGCCGGGTCGTGCGGTTCATCCGTTCCGTCGACATCGTCGGACTCGGAGGGATCATTGTCCGCCGCGAAGAGTTCGGCATGCTTGCCGGTCAGCAGAAGCTGCTTGCGCATCTCGGCAAGGCGGGCGCGGCAGAATTCCTTGTAGAGCAATTCGAATATGGCGGGCATTGGCACCCCCATCGCTGGAATTCACGTTCTGAAAATTTCCGATGTCTGCCGGATGGCTCCGCAATGCGAGCTGCATCCTGTAAGTGCGATCATCGGACAAGGATCGAATTATGGCGTGAAATCAGCGTGAAACGAAATCGCGGTGGGGTAAGAGAGCACCGGATGCAGTGAAAATATAGACGAGAGGTTCGCGCGTCGCGTGAACCTCTCATTGGCTTCTCCGATCCCGCGAGCCAATCTCCACTATAGGGTGAGGCGCGCAGTCATTGCGTTACGCGCCGTAGGTCGAGCCCTTCGGCAGCGGAAACACCGGGTCCTGCGTGCGGATGTTGGTTGGCCACACCACTGAGATGCGTTCGCCGGCGTTCTGCATCACGACAGGAGTCGAGCGTTCGTTCTGCCCTGACATTGGCGTGCCCGGCGGAAAGAATTTGACGCCATAACCCTGGACGGTGCCGCCCGCGGGAATGTCGACGTCGAGCGCGGCCTTGCGGACCGCCTCGGGATCGAAGCTGCCGTACTTCTCCTTGGCCACCGGCAGCACGTTGTTGAGCAGCAGCCAGGTCTGATTGAAACCCATCGAGCAGTGCGGCGGCACTTCGGTGGCGCCGGTCGCGGCTTTGTAGCGCGTGACCATGGCCTTGGTCAGATCGCCGATGCCCGGCGCGAGCTTTGCGGGATCGAGCAATTGCGCCGGCACCGGATCGATGTTGCAGAAATTGTCGATGTCGGCGCCGAACGTGGCGCGCAGCTTGTCGAGCTGGCTGTAGCCGGCGCCTGCCCCGAACAACATCTTGAAGCGCAGTCCGCTCTCGCGCGCCTGACGCAGGAACAGGGTGATGTCGGGGTTGTAACCGGCATGCGAGATCACGTCGGCTTTCGCGCGCTTGATCTTCGTGACCAGCACCGAAAGGTCGGGCGCCGAGGCCGAATAGCCTTCGCGCAGCACGACCTGGATGCCGGCCTGCTTAGCATAGGCTTCATCCGCCGCAGCGACGCCGACACCGTAGGGACCATCCTCGTGGATCAGCGCGACCTTGACGTCCTTTGGATCCATGCCGAGCTTGCCCTGCGCGTGCTCGGCGAGGAAGCCGGCAAACGCCTGGCCATATTGGTCGGAATGGATCTGCGCGCGAAACACGTATTGCAGGTTCTTGTCCTTGAACACGGCGGTCGAGACCGCGGTCGTGATCCAGAGGATCTTCTTCTGTTGCTCGACCTTGGCGGCGAGCGGCACGGCATGCGAGCTCGCATAAACGCCATTGATGATGTCGATCTTTTCCTGGCTGATCAGGCGCTCGGCCTCGTTGATCGCAACATCCGGCTTGCTCTGGGAGTCCGCGGCGACCGGCACGATCTTGGTCTTGCCTCCGATCCCGCCTTTCTCGTTGACGAGATCGATGGCGATCTGCGCACCGATCGAGGAGGCGACCGAGCCGCCTGCGGCAAAGGGACCGGTGAGGTCGTAGATCAGGCCGATGCGCAAAGTCTCGGCTTGCGCCTGGGCCCGTGTCCAATCGAGGCTGAGTGCAGCGGCGGCAGCCGCCGAGCCCTTCAGCAGCTGCCTGCGAGAAGTCGGCATCCTATCCTCCCTCAAAACCCGTCTGTTTGATTGGTCTTGTTATTTTTTTGCGAATTATGGCGAGCGGGGTGGCGGAAAGTCAACAAGGCGAAAGTCGGGGGCGGCTCTCCCAGGCGCCTCAGCGCAAGCGTGATCGTCGGTCCTTAGCCGCGTCATGGCCGGGCTTGTCCCGGCCATCCACGCCTTGCCACGCCGCACGCAGGACGTGGATGCCCGGGACAAGCCCGGGCATGACGGCTTCTTCGAATGTTCGAATGTGATCGACTCCCCGGCGTTGATCGCAAATGCAAAATGATCGGCGATCAGACCGGACGTTATTGCTCCAGGCGGCGGGCGAGATAGTGCGCCGTCTTCCCGCCGGCCTTCCCGCCGCTCCCGGCGACCTGATGCGGCGTTCCTGATGCAACGATATGGCCGCCTTCGTCGCCGGCGCCGGGACCGAGGTCGATGATCCAGTCGCTGTGGGAGACGACGTCCATGTCATGCTCGACCACGACCACGCTGTTGCCGGCGTCCACGATCCGGTCGAGCTGGGCGATCAGGCGCTCGACGTCGCGCGGGTGAAGGCCGGTGGTCGGCTCGTCCAGGACGTAGAGCGTGTGCCCGCGTTGTGGACGCATCAGCTCGGTCGCCAGCTTGATGCGCTGCGCTTCGCCGCCGGATAATTCAGTGGCGGACTGGCCGAGGCGGATATAGCCGAGCCCGACCTCGCGGACGACCGACAGCGACCGGTTCAGCGTGGCGTCGTCGCGAAAGAAATCGAAGGCCTCGTCGACACGCATCGCCAGCACGTTCGCGATGGATTTGTCGCGTATTCTCACCTCGAGCGTCTTGTCGTTGTAGCGCGCGCCCTTGCAGGTTGGGCAGGGCGCATAGACGCTGGGCAGGAACAGCAGCTCGACACAGACGAACCCTTCGCCCTCGCAGGTCGCGCACCGGCCTTTCGCGACATTGAACGAGAAGCGCCCGGCATCGTAGCGGCGAGCCTTGGCCTGCGGCGTCGCCGCGAACAGCTTCCGCACGTGGTCGAACAGGCCGGTATAGGTGGCAAGGTTGGATCGCGGCGTGCGGCCGATCGGCTTCTGATCGACGACGACGAGGCGATTGATCCGGTCGAGGCCGGCGACGATCCTGCCGCCCAATGTCTCGACGGTGGGCGCCAGGCTGTCGTCCTCGGACTCGGCGGCAAGCGCGTGGCCGAGATGTTCAGCCACGGCCTCGACCAGGAACTGGCTGATGAGGCTCGATTTGCCGGAGCCCGACACGCCGGTGACGCTGGCGATCACGCCGAGCGGAATATCGACGTCGAGGCCGCGCAGATTGTTGCGGACCACGCCCCTGATCTTCAGATGCCCCTTGGGTTCGCGACGGGTCGTCGGCAGCTTCCGGCGCGGATGCGCGAGATAGGTCGCGGTTCGCGATTGGCTGATCTCGCCGAGCCCTGCCGGCGGTCCGCTATAGAGGATGCGTCCGCCGCCGTCGCCGGCATCGGGCCCGACATCCACCAGCCAGTCGGCATGCCGGATCACCTCGATCTCGTGTTCGACCACGAAGATCGAATTGCCGGCGTGCTTCAACCGGTCCAGCGCCCGCAGCAGCGCCTCGGTGTCGGCGGGATGCAGGCCGGCAGACGGCTCGTCCAGCACGTAGACCACGCCGAACAGGTTGGAACGGACCTGCGTCGCCAGCCGCAGGCGCTGCAGCTCGCCCGGCGACAGCGTCGGCGTGCTGCGCTCGCAGGCGAGATAGCCGAGGCCGAGATCGAGCAAGACCGCAAGGCGCGCCGACAGGTCCTCGCAGATGCGTCTGGCGACGACGGCCTTCTCCGACCGGTCCGCCGATGCCTTTGCAAGCGGCTTGACCAGCTCGTGCAGCTGCTTGAGCGGCAGATGCGACATCTCGGCGATATTGAGCCCGGCGAATTTCACCTTGAGGGCCTCTGGCTTCAGCCGCGTGCCGTGACAGGTCGGGCAGTCCCGTGTGATCATGAATTGCGCGACGCGGCGCTTCATCATCGCGCTCTCGGACTTGGCGTAGGTCTGCATCACGTAGCGCTTTGCGCAGGTGAACGTGCCCTGGTAGCTCGGCTCCTCCTTGCGGCGCAGGGCGCGCCTGACTTCGGCGGCGTCGTAACCGGCATAGACCGGGACGGTCGGCTGCTCCTCGGTGAACAGGATCCAGTCGCGGTCCTTCTTGGGCAACTCGCGCCAAGGCTTGTCGACGTCGTAGCCGAGTGTGGTCAGGATGTCCCTGAGGTTCTGGCCCTGCCAGGCGCTCGGCCACGCCGCGACGGCGCGCTCGCGGATCGTCTTGGTGTCGTCGGGCACCATGGATTTTTCGGTGACGTCGAGCATCCTGCCGATGCCATGGCAGGTCGGGCAGGCGCCCTCCGGCGTGTTGGGCGAGAACGCCTCCGCATAGAGCATCGATTGTCCCCGCGGATAATCGCCGGCGCGGGAATAGAGCATCCTGAGCAGGTTCGAGATGGTCGTCACGCTGCCGACGGACGACCGCGTCGTCGGCGCGCCGCGCTGCTGCTGGAGCGCGACGGCGGGCGGCAGGCCCTCGATGTCGTCGACTTCAGGAATCTGCATCTGGTGGAACAGCCGCCGGGCATAGGGCGACACCGATTCCAGATAGCGCCGCTGGGCCTCGGCATAGATCGTCCCGAAGGCGAGCGAGGATTTGCCGGAGCCCGAGACGCCGGTGAACACGACGAGGGCATTCCGCGGAATCCTGACGTCGACGTTTTTGAGGTTGTGCTCGCGCGCGCCCCGGACCCGGACGAAGCCGTCGTCCTGCATCAGGCCGTCAGTTTGCTTTGGTCGATCGTCCATCCGGCGCCTCCACCCCCGATGTGGGGATTAACGGCAAGATCGCAGGATGGGTCCTGTCAGGCCAGCGCCCCCGTTCCGTTCTGCACAAAACAGAAAGGCCCGCCGCTGTGGCAGCGGCGGGCCTTGCAAGGTCGATGAGGCTCTGCGGTTACGAGCCGGTTACTGCGACAGCTTCACGAAGTTCGGAAACTTCATCTTGCCTTCGGCGATCTTCTCCGGCCAGACCACGACCTGCTTCTGGTCCTGCCACTGGAAGACGAGGCCCGTCACCGTGCCTGGGCCGGACTTGATGCCGTGGGTGAACTCGTCGTTCTTGCCGTAGAACTGGATCTGGCCGATCGTGCCCTCGTAGTCGGTCTTCTCGAGTTCAGTGACCATCTTGTCGGGATCTGTCGAGCCGGCGCGCTTGATCGCGTCGGTGATGATGTAGACCTCGTCATAGGCGGTGTAGCCGGTATAGGCCGGCGGCGTGCCGAACTTGGCCTTGAAGGCCGCCGCGAACGGCTTCGTCTTGGAGGTCACGGAGACATCCGGAGTGGCAACCGCCAGCGACGGGATGCCGTCGGCGGCGCCATTGGTATCCTTCCAGAAAGTCGGGCTCAGCGCCTGCGCGCTGATGCCGAACATCGGGATCGGCACCTGCTGGTTCTTCCACTGCACCGTCGGCTGCACGCCGACATGCGAGATGCCTGTGACGATCACGTCGGGCTTCTTAGCCTCGATGTTGTTGAAGATCGGCGTGAAGTCGGTGGTATCGGGCGAGAAGCGGACATGCTCGACCACCTTGAGCCCGGCCTTGGGCAGGCAGGCCTCGTAGCCGACGTCGAGCGGCTTGGTCCAGGCGGCGTCCTCGCTCATGATCGCGACCGTCTTGAACTTGAGCTTCTCGACCAGCAGCTCCTTGGCGGCGTCGCAGACGAGCTGCGCCTGGGCTGCCGAGGTCAAATAGCCGTGGAAGGTGTACTTGTTCTTCTCGTAGTCGTTGTGAATCGCCTTGGTGATCTCGTTCGAGGCGGCGCCCGGCGTGATCAGCGGCATCTTCAGCCGCGCCGCCCAGGGCTCCAGCGCCAGCACGACCTCGGAGATGTAGCTCGCGATCACGGCGGAGACCTTGTCCTCGCTCACCGCGCGCTGGAAGGCGCGCACCGAGTCGGCCGAGGAGCTCTTGTTGTCATAGGTGACGATCTCGACCTTGCGGCCGAGGATGCCGCCCTTGGCGTTGATCTCGTCGGCGGCGATCTGCGCGCCGCCCGGGGTCGCGGCACCCGCGATCGACTGCACCTCGGCAATCACGCCGATCTTGATCGGATCGTTCGACTGCGCGTAGGCCGGCGCGGCAAGGCAGAGCGCCAGCGCCGAGGCGATGAAGCTGCCGCTGAGAACTGAAGATCGCATGGTCGTTTCCCTTTCTATGCTTTTTTTGATGTCGACGGACTTACAGAAAATCGGCGCCGGCTTCGCTCGCGAAGCGGGCAGGATCGCCCTCCCAGACGATCCTGGCGTGTTCGAGCACATAGACGCGATCGGCATGCGGCAGGGCGAAGGTGACGTTCTGCTCGCCGAGCAGCACCGTGATCGCCGTGGTCTGCCGCAGCTTGGTCAACGCCTTGGACAATTGCTCGAGGATAACAGGGGCAAGGCCCAGCGTCGGCTCGTCGAGGATCAGGATCTGTGGCTGCATCATCAGCGCGCGGCCGATCGCGAGCATCTGCTGCTCGCCGCCCGACAAGGTCTGCGCCATCTGGCCCTGGCGCTCCTTCAGGATCGGAAACAGCTCGAACAGCCAGGCGAGCTGCGCGGCGCGCTTGTCGTCGGACAGATGCTGGCCGCCGAGATCGAGGTTTTCCCGCACGCTCATCTCGCCGAACAGCTCGCGCGATTCCGGACATTGCACGAGGCCGCTGCGGGCGATCTTCGCAGGACTCGTGCCGCGAAGCTTCTCGCCGCCGCGCACGATCTCGCCGCTATAGGGCAGGAAGCCGGAGATGGTGTTGAACAGCGTGGTCTTGCCGGCGCCGTTGAGGCCGACCACGGAGACGAACTCGCCCTCGTGGACGTGGATCGAGACGGTCTCCAGCGCCTGCGCCTTGCCGTAGAATACGCTGACATTCTCGACCTGGAGCAGCGGCACCTTGTCCTTGAAGCTGGTCTCGGGCCGCGCATGGGTCTCGATGGCGCCGCCGAGATAGACCCGGCGGACGGTCTCGTTCTTCATGACGTCCTCGGCCTTGCCGGTGACGATCTCCTCGCCGAGATACATCGCGAGCACGCGGTCGACGAGCGCAGCGACGCTCTTGACGTTGTGGTCCACCAGCATCACCGCGCGGCCCTCGTCGCGGAAGCTGCGGATCAGGTCGGAGAAGATGTCGACCTCGGCCCGCGTCAGCCCGGCAAACGGCTCGTCCACCAGCACGACCTTGGGATCGCGCGCGATCGCCTTGGCGAGCTCGAGCCGGCGCAAATCGGCGAAGGGCAGCGTCGGCGGCCGGCGGTTCATCACGTTGCCCAGCCCGACGCGCTCGGCGATCCATTTGGCGCGCTCGACCAGCGCCTTGTCCGGAAACAGCATGAACAGGCTGTCCGGCAGCAGCGCGACCAGGATGTTCTCCAGCACGGTCTGCCGGTTCAGCGGCCGGGAGTGCTGGAACACCATGCCAAACCCCTTGCGCGCGATCTTGTGCGCGGGCAGGCCGGCGACGTTCTCGCCTTCGAAGACGACGTCGCCCGCGGTCGGGCGCTCGATCCCCATCACGCTCTTCATCGCGGTCGACTTGCCCGAGCCGTTCGGCCCGATCAGGCCGAAGATCTCGCCGCTGTTGACCTCGAAGCCGAGGTTCTTCACCGCCGTCAGTCCGCCGAAGCGCTTGGTCAGGCCGCGGACTTCGAGCACGGCTCGATTTGAAAGCCTCATATCCATCACGAACGAGCCTCACGCGAGAGGGCCGCCCCGAGGAAGCCGCCGGGGAAGAACAGCACGACCAGAAGTGCAACCGCCGAGACGATGAAGGTCGCGAGCTCGCCGGTGGGCCTTAAGAACTCGCCGGCGACGATCAGGAAGATCGCGCCCAGCGCCGCGCCCAGCACGGTACGCCGGCCGCCGAGCACGGCCGAGACGATCACGTTGACGCCGACCGCGACGTCCACGACGGTGCCGACCGAGGCGGTGCCGAAGTAGAACACCAGCAGCGCGCCCGACAGCCCCGAGAAGAAGGCCGAGACGACGAAGGCGGCGAGCTTGTGCTTGACGATGTTGAAGCCGAGCGCGCCGGCCTGCACCGGGTCCTGGCCGCTCGCCTGCAGCACGAGGCCGATCGGCGATTGCGACAGGCCGTAGAGGATCGCGGCCGAGATCGTCATGAAGCCGAGCGCGATCCAGTAATTCGTGCCGGCATTGATGCTGATGACGTCGGGGATGGTGAGCCCGATCTCGCCGCCGGTGAGGTCGGCGAACACGACGATGAAGTTCTGCAGCATCAGGACCGCGACCAGCGTGGTCAGGCCGAAATAGGGCCCGCGCACCCTGAGCGCCGGCAGCGCCAGCACGAGGCCGGCGACGACGGAGGCGCTCGCGCCGAGAACGATGCAGAGATACACCGACCAGCCGAACTGGGCATTGAGGATGCCGGCGGTGTAGGCGCCGACGCCGATCAGGAAGGTCGGGCCGAAATTCACCTCGCCGGCGAAGCCGAACAGGAGGTCCCAGGCCATCGCGAACACGCCGAAATAGAACGCGACGGTGAGCAGGCCCAGCACATAGCCGGAGACGTAGAACGGCAGCGTCGCTGCGAGAACGACCAGCACAAGCGAGATGAAGAACAATCGCGAGGAGAAGAAGGTGGACATCTCAGCGCCTCCCCAGAAGGCCCTGGGGCCGGATGTACATCACGAAGACGAGCAGCAGCAGCGCCGGAATGGTGCGATAGGCCGGCGAGACCAGGTAGGCGGTGAGGGTTTCGAGATAGCCGACCACGAAGGCGGCGATCAGCGAGCCCGAGACGCTGCCGAGGCCGCCGAGCACGACGATCGAGAACGCGCTCGCGGTCAACGGGCCGACGCTGTAGGAGCTGACCCCTAAGAACATGCCGAGCAGCACGCCGGCAATGCCGGCGAGGATGCCGTAGATCGCCCAGACAACGATGTAGATGTTGGTGAGCTCGAGGCCGAGCAGCGTGACGCCGCGCGGGTTCATCGAGGCCGCCAGCACCGCCTTGCCGGTGCGGGTGCGGTTCACCAGCAGCCACAGCAGCGCAATGACGAGGCAGCAGACGATGGCGGTGAAGATCTCGTTCTTCGGCGTGCGCACGCCGAGGATCTCGACCACGCCCTCGACGATCGGCAGCACGGTCTTGGCGTTGTTGGTGAAGAAATAGGCGATCAGCTCCTGGATCATGATGCCCCAGAGCAGCGTGCCCGTGAGGACGAAGATCTCCTTCTCCTCGTTCGGAATGCGCCGGGAATCCTGGATCGGCTTCACCACCGCGAAATAGGTGGCAAAGGCGGTGAGGAGCGCGACGCCGACACCGATCAGCGCGCCGGCATACGTGCCGACATTGAGCACGCTGGCGGCGGCCCAGGCCGCGACGGCTGCGGCCACCATGATGGCACCATGGGAGAGGTTGAGCACGCCCGAGACACCGAAGATCAGCGTGAAGCCGGTGGCACCGAGGGCGTAGAGGGCGCTGATGGCAAAGCCATCGATCAATATCTGGAAAGCTCGCATCTATGATTGGCCAGGTGGCAGCCGGGCTGCCGCTTTGAGGGAAGGTGCTGCGCCAGGACGCATGTGGAAGCTCCCGGGAGGTCGTCCCGGGAGCATGTCCTCGCTAGTTGCTGAGCTTGATGAAGCTCGGGAACTTGACGTCGACCTTGGCGACGTCCTTGGGCCAGACCGCGCTCTGCTTGCCGTCCTGCCATTGCAGCATCAGGCCCGTGATCAGGCCCTTGCCGTATTTGATCGAGTGGGTGAACTGATCGTCCTTGCCGTAGAACTGGACGCGGCCGATGGTGCCTTCCCAGTCGGTCGCCTCGAGCGCGGTGACGAGCTTGTCGGCCTCGGTCGAGCCCGCACGCTTCACCGCATCGGCGATGTAGTAGACCTCGTCATAGGCGGTGTAGCCGGCATAGGACGGATAATTGCCGAACTTCTTCTTGAAGCTTTCCGCGAACGGCACCGACTTCGGCGTCACGGCGACGCCCGGCCCCGAGACGCCCTGATAGAGCACGCCTTCGGCGGCCTGGTTGGTATCCTTGCCGAAGGTTTCGTTGGTCGCCTGCGAGGAGATGCCGAACATCGGAATCGGCACCTGCTGGTTCTTCCACTGCACCGTCGGCTGCACGCCGACATGGGAGATGCCGGTGATGATGACGTCGGGCTGGGAGCCTTCGATCTTGTTGAAGATCGGCGTGAAGTCGGTGGTGTCGGGCGAGAAGCGGATGTGGTCGAGCACCTTCAGCCCGATCTTGGGCAGGCACTCCTCGTAGCCGATGTCGAGCGGCTTGGTCCAGGCGGCGTCCTCGCTCATGATGACCGCCGACTTCATGTGCATCCTGTCGACGAGCAGATCCTTGGCGGCGTCGCAGACCGAGAGCGCGAGCGCGGCCGAGGTCAGATAGCCGTGGAAAGTGTACTTGTTCTTCTCGTAGTCGGCATGGACGCTCTTGCTGATCTCGTTGGAGGCAGCACCGGGCGTGACGAACGGCGTCTTCAGCCGCGAGGCCCACGGCTCCAGCGCCAGCACGACCTCGCTGATGTAGCTGGCGATGACCGCGTTGACCTTGTCCTCGTTCACCGCGCGCTGGAATGCGCGCACCGAATCCGCCGAGGAGGAATGATTGTCGTAGGAGACGATCTCGATCTTGCGGCCGTCGACGCCGCCTTTGGCGTTGATCTCTTCGGCGGCGAGCTGTGCCGCCTGCGGGATGGATGCACCGGCAATCGCCTGCGCTTCCGCGATCACGCCGATCCGAAGCGGATCGGCTGCAAGTGCCGCGCCTGATGCTGTCATCAGCACACCGGCGGCGGCCGTACCGAATGCTATTCGCAACGCAACAGAGAGTCGTTTTTTCATATTGTTCTCTCCCTTTGAACAGGCCTCTTGTGAGCCATTGTGTCGCGACTATACCGGCCGAGGCCTTCTCGGCAAGTGAAACCGCGTTCAGGATTGTGAGAAGGACTAAAGTCTAGAGCATGCGCAAATTGCAGGCAGAAAAGATGCGAGACACACATCGCGCGCGCAGGCATGCAGATTCCGCCGATAGGCATGCGTGAGTATCAACGGCCTCAAACAATCGGCGGTTGACGATCCCTAATGCCGTCGAGTGGTTCGAAGTGTGTGCAGCGCCTGTAGCCCGGATGGAGCGCAACGCAATCCGGGGTCTCTACAGGCAGCTCGCGCGGTCCCGGATTACGCTGTGCTCCATCCGGGCTACGAGAGCAACGCCGGATCGAGCGGCCTCAGCCGGGCAGGATCGAACGGCGCGAGATCCACTTCGCGCGTTGCGCCTTCGGCGATCAGCTCGGCGAGCGCTTCGCCGGTGGCGGGCGCATTGAGGATGCCCCAGACATTGTGTCCGGTCGCAACATAGAGGCCTTCGCTGTGCGGCACCTTGCCGATCAGCGGCAAGCCGTCCTGAGTCACCGGTCGGAAGCAGGCCTGCTGCGCGATGATCCTTTCAGGGCGGAACAGCGGCGACAGCCGTTCGGACATCGCTTGCAGCCGCGCGATCGCATCGAGGTCCGGCGTCACGGCCGCGGGATCGAGCGGCAGCGGCGCGATGTCGGAAAGGGCCGTGACGTGCGTGCTGCCGTCCGCGCGCGGAAAGACTTCGATCGACGCCGCGTTGCCGTCGTCCTCATACTCCAGGAACAGCGCGTCGGCCGGCACGTCGGTCGCGGTGTCGTAGACGATGCTGGGGCTGCGCTGGCCGTAGACCGCGGGAAGGCTCATCCATTGCGCCGCCAGCAGCGACCATGGCCCCATCGCGATCACGACGGCATCGGCTGCGATGACGCTGCCTTCGACCTCGACACCCCCAGCACGATCGCCATCGCGCGTGATGCCGGTGACGCGGCCGGGACGAAGCTCCGCGCCGAGCGCAAGGCCAGCGTCCATCACGGCCGCCGTGAACTTGCGGGGATGCACGATCGCAGTCGTCTTCGCGGTGCCGATGCGCTGCGTGATCACGACGCCGTCGCTGAGCCAGCCAAGGGCGGACGGCGTATGCCGGTGCTCGGCGCCGTCCGGCGCAACGAAGCCGCTATAGGCGGTCATCGGCCGGTAGCCCCAATCGCCCGCGATCTCGCCGGGCAGTAGCGCATGAAGCGCAAAGCTGCGCCGGGCCAAGGCATCGAGCGGCGTGCCGGCGCACCAGTCCTTGGCCAGGAAACCGCCGGCCTTGCCGGACGCGGCGGCTGCGACCTCGGTCCGTTCCACGACCGTCACGTCAATGCCGCGGCGGCGGAGGAAATACGCGGTGCAGGCCCCGATCACGCCGCCGCCGCAGACTACAACGCGCATGATGTCTTCCTGGCTCGCTTCAGTTCCTCGGGCGCCTTGCTCCCGCGCGGAGACAACCTAGCTCGCGTAGCCCCGTTCCAGCGACTGCCGCTGCCGGTGCCGGTCCAGCGCCAGCTCGACGAGGCGCGTCAGCAGCTCGCCATAGGGCACGCCCGAGGCCTCCATCATCTTCGGATACATGCTGATGGAGGTGAAGCCGGGCAGGGTGTTGATCTCGTTGAAGCAGAACGCGCCGCTCTGCCGGTCGAGGAAAAAGTCGACGCGGGCGAAACCGCTGCATTCGAGCGCGGCAAACACTTGTGTGGCGAGCGACCGCACGCGCTCCATCTGCGCGGCATCGAGCCTCGCCGGCAGGTCGACACGCGCGCCGTCGGGATCGAGATACTTTGCGTCGTACGAATAAAATTCGTGATGAGCATTGGGATTGAGCTCGCTGGCGAGGCTGGCGAACAGCGTCTCGCCCTCGAGCACGGCGACCTCGATCTCGCGCGCGTCGATGCCCTGCTCGACCAGCACCTTGACGTCATAGCGAAACGCATCGTCGAGCGCAGCTCCAAGCGCGTCCCAGGTCTTCACCTTGTGAATGCCGACGCTGGAGCCCATGTTGCACGGCTTGACGAAGACCGGGAGGCTCAGCCCCTCGACCGCCTTCGCGAGCGAGGTGGCGCGATCCTGCGCGAACGCCTTGCGCGTGAGCACGCGATAGGGCGCGATCGGAATGCCGGCGAATTCGGCGAGCCGCTTGGCGACGTCCTTGTCCATGCTGACGGCGGAGGCGAGAACGCCCGATCCGACATAGGCGATTTCGGCGAGTTCAAGCAAGCCCTGCATGGTGCCGTCCTCGCAGAGCGGACCATGGATGACCGGAAAGACGACATCGATTTCGAGCGGCTGCATCGTGCCAGCGGAAATCGGCACGAGAGAGACGCGTCCATCGACGTCTCGGGCAAGCCGTGTCTCGGGCGCGTCGGGCAGGATCGGCAAGGACGCCGTCTGCGCCAGGTCGAGAGCACCGAGGTCGTTCCACTGCCAGCGGCCGGCCTTGTCGATGGAGACCGGGATCACCTCGAAGCGGGTGCGGTCGAGATGCCTGAACACCGAGGCCGCCGATTTCAGCGAGACCTCATGCTCACCGGACCTGCCGCCATAGAGGACAACGACGCGAATTTTCTCTGCCATGGCTCAATTATCACGCGCGCTGTCCGGAAGTCACCTCTGTTGCGCCGGGTTGACGCGCAGGCCCAAACAATACGGCGCCGGCGAGGCCCGCCGGCGCCGTGTCGTGACAAGACCTGCCGCGCTTCAGCCCGGCCCTGCGCCTTGCGTGGCCGTGTACACCGCATACAGCGACTGGCTCGCGGCCATGAACAGGCGGTTGCGCTTGGGGCCGCCGAAGGTGATGTTGCCGCAGACTTCCGGCAGGCGGATGCGGCCGAGCAGCTTGCCCTCCGGTGACCACACCGTCACGCCGCTATAGCCGACGGCGCGGCCGGCATTGCTGGAGGCCCAGACATTGCCGTTGACGTCGCAGCGCACGCCGTCGGGCCCGCACTTCACGCCGTCGATCACGCAATCGCTGAACTTCTTGGGGTTCGAGAGCTTGTTGTCCGTGCCGACGTCGAACACGAAGATCTCGCCCTTGCCGCCGGGCCCGGTGTCGCCCGGTCCCTTGCCGGTCGAGGCGACGTAGAGCTTCTTGTAGTCCGGCGAGAAGCACAGCCCGTTCGGGTCCGGCACCTGGTCCTCGGTGACGACGAGGTCGATGCGGCCACTGGGATCGATCCGGTAGCAGTTGGTCGGCAGCTCGCGCTTGCCCGGCACGAAGCCGGCCGGCTGTCCGATCCGCGGATTGAGCTTGCCGCCCGCATTGCTCGGGCCGCCCGCGACATCGGGCTCGCCTTCGTAGAGCTGGCCGCCATAGGGCGGATCGGTGAACCAGTAGCTGCCGTCGGGATGCGCCGCGATGTCGTTCGGCGAGTTCAGCCGCTTGTCCTGGTACTTGTCGGCCAGCACCGTGGCGGTGCCGTCGTGCTCATAGCGCGTGACACGCCGGGTCAGATGTTCGCAGGAGAGCTGGCGGCCCTGGAAGTCGAACGAGTTGCCGTTGGAGTTGTTGGAGGGCGTGCGGAAGACGCTGACGCGGCCGTCGTCCTCGGTCCAGCGCATTTGCCGGTTGTTGGGAATGTCGCTCCACAGGAGATAGCGGCCCTGCGCGCTCCAGGCCGGACCCTCGGCCCACAACAGGCCGGTATAGAGGCGCTTGATCGCGGTGTTGGGCTGCGCCAGGTCGTTGAAGGACGGATCGACTGCGATGATGTCGGGGTCCCAGAAATAGGTGGTCGGCGCGCCGTTGGGGCTGAAATCGCGCGGCGGGGTGGTGATCGTGGTCGGCGGCGCGGCAGGCCCGGTCTGGGCCAGCGCAGGGCCGGCGACGGTGGCGGCGGCGCCCAGCGCCAGTCCCCGGACAAGCGTACGTCGTGAAAGCGCAGCATCGTGCTCATGCGGCTCGTGGTCACGAGCCTCCTTGAGTGTCATCGCGTCCTCCCGGTCATCTTTGGCTGGCCGGTTGATCCGGCCGAGCGCGGGAAGGTTAGTCCGGTCTGATGACGGTTGCGAGGGGGAGATACGCATCCTCCGCGTGATGTCGCGATATCGCCGCAGCGTTGCCGCATTGCGCACGTGCAAAATGCGGAGCGACAATTCGTCCTGTCCACACCGGCATTTAACCGGGCGTGGGTTTGAGGCCTGTCAAGCCTTGACCTCGCGCGCGATGCTGGCAGAACGGTGCCTTGGGGGAGAAGAGGCCTGAACTCATGGCGGTTGTTGTCGTCGTTCTGATCATGTTGCTCGCGATCGCATTTGCGGCGGGCTATTTCACGCGCGACTATCTCTCCCGCAAACGCCGGGAGCAGGCGCGCCGCTGGCGCGGATACACCGGTCCGAGCTGGCTGAACGCCGCTGAGCCCGCCAACACCAACGAGGTCGCCAACGCAGCCGTGCCGGTGCCCCCGGGCGAGCTCGGCCAGATGCTGGACCGCTGGGAAACCAGGGCGCGGGCCCGCCGGGCCGGCTAGCAGCCAAGGGCAGCCAAGGCGTCGCGCGGGGCTCCATAGGTCACCTATGCTGACCATCTTTTGGCGTTGCAGTTGCGCCCGTTTCTCGTCTAGAAACGGCCCTATCGGGGCTCCCGGCAACCAACCGTCAACGGTTTTGGCCGAGGATTTGGGGCTCAAAAGGGTCTGGCAATGCTGATTCGCGGCCAAATCGATGGGATTTCGGGGGAGGTGGCTCTGGCCGCCGCCACGATCCCGGCCGCGCTGCTGCCCACCCTCCTTATTGGCGGCCTTCTTCTTACTTGCCCCTGAGGGCCGGCTGGGCGCGACGCGCCTGGGCGCTCAGGGGTTGGTCGAGATCACCGGACACCTCCAGCGCCCAGCAGACTGACGGCGCTTAAGCTCAAAAGGAAATTTGCAATGGCCCCCGTGAACAAGTCCGACAAGGACCGCGTCATCATTTTCGACACCACGTTGCGCGACGGCGAGCAGTGCCCTGGCGCCACCATGACCTTCGAGGAGAAGCTCGAGGTTGCGGAGCTACTGGACGATATGGGCGTCGACGTCATCGAGGCCGGCTTCCCGATCACCTCGCAGGGCGACTTCGAAGCGGTCAGCGAGATCGCTCGCCGCTCCAAGAATTCCGTCATCGCCGGTCTGTCGCGCGCGCATCCGGCCGACATCGACCGCTGCGCCGAAGCCGTGAAGTTCGCCAAGCGCGGCCGCGTTCATACCGTGATCGCGACCTCGCCGTTGCATATGCGCGTGAAGTTGAACAAGACGCCTGAGGAAGTGTTGGAGACCTCGGTCGCGATGGTCGCTCGCGCCCGCAACCAGATCGACGATGTCGAATGGTCGGCGGAAGACGGCACCCGCAGCGAGATGGAGTATCTCTGCCGCATCGTGGAAGCCGTCATCAAGGCCGGCGCCACCACGGTGAACATTCCCGACACCGTTGGCTACACTGTGCCGGAGGAATACACCCACTTCATGAAGACGCTGATCGAGCGCGTGCCGAACTCCGACAAGGCCGTGTTCTCGGTGCATTGCCATAACGACCTCGGCATGGCCGTGGCGAACTCGCTGGCCGGCGTGGTCGGCGGCGCGCGCCAGGTCGAGTGCACCATCAACGGCATCGGCGAGCGCGCCGGCAATGCCGCGCTCGAAGAGATCGTGATGGCGATCAACGTGCGCAACGACAAATTTCCGTACTGGAACAAGATCGACACCACGCAGCTGACCCGCGCCTCGAAGGTGGTGTCGGCGGCGACCTCGTTCCCCGTGCAGTACAACAAGGCCATCGTCGGCCGGAACGCGTTCGCGCATGAGAGCGGCATCCACCAGGACGGCGTGCTGAAAGACGCCTCCACCTACGAGATCATGCGGCCCGAAATGGTCGGCCTGAAGCAGTCCTCGCTGGTGCTGGGCAAGCATTCCGGCCGCCATGCCTTCGTGCACAAGCTGG
>Ga0207426_1000438_pt1 | contig 67175 bp, 56 predicted proteins | sample AraplaMF_Cvi_mMS_FD_184265 | JGI IMG/M metagenome (GOLD analysis project Ga0207426, IMG submission 184265) | Arabidopsis root microbial communities from the University of North Carolina, USA - plate scrape MF_Cvi_mMS (SPAdes) (version 2) | ecosystem: Host-associated > Plants > Roots > Endosphere...
ATCAAACTCCTTCAAAATACTGGCAATCTGTGTGGGACTGAATTGACTCTTTTTCATATTTTTTACGTTTTAAAATTAAAAACCTTTTGTCTACTTTTAAAACGTACTGTTTTTGGGGGAGCTTACAAAGGTATGGGGCGCGTCCACGTACTTTATACCACACAAACTTTTTGGCTATAGCCAACGATTTAATATCTGCTGTCAACTCTTTTACCTGGTCTTTGTCCAGATAAGCAATATTTAATTTTCCGTCCGCAGTCTTATTGATATTCGTAATGTAAATCTTGCACCATCTTTTATGTTCAGAGAAGTAAAAAAGAAACATTAAAATTCCAATTACTAACGCTATCGGTGATTTACTACTTGCATACATTACAATTGTCAACACAGCAACAAAAATTGCAGGCATTTTCATAGACCTTAATAATCTATTGGAAAATGTCCTCCCCTGAAAAGTAATTATTGAATTTTTTGGTGTGTCCATTTTGCATTACAGCCAACGTTCGAGTATTTGCGAAGGCAGGGAATTCATTGATTGTCCAGCCCGGTACAAATGCCTGTTTGAAAATATGTTGTTGAAGTTATGAACTAAAGCTGAAAATTGAACGTCGAGCCCGAACCACTGCTGATGCTTGCACATAACTGATGTTATAATGTCCAGCCCTGTTTCTGCAAATACTTTTGTTAGGCACAGTTATTATAGTCTTCAATTAGTTTGTCGAAGCTAACATTCTCTGTCTCTAAATGTCCAGCAGCACCAACTTTGCTCATATAATTCCATTTGGCTTTTTTGTCAATGGTCAATGGTTTGATGCGGTCGCTAAGCGGATAAACTTGTCTGCCAAAGAGTTTAAAGAAATTGTCCTCATAGATTTCGAAGTCAAGACAAGGAAATTTCTTACGCAGGTTATAGTCATAGTCCCACAGGTAAAGAAGTTTGTCAATGTCATATTCAATTATGAATAAATCTCCTTCATCTTCATATTCCTTGGCTATCGCAATTCTTTTTGCATTGATTAGGCAAGTGTCAACTGTCCCTTTGTCAATAGTGGCATTTAGGTTTTGTAAAAAGTCCTTCTGCTTTTTCCTCATTTTATAGATTTCGTAAGGTGTGAAAACAATAAAGGCAAATGAAAAAACAGCAAGTGTCCCGAAAAGAAAAGTCCAGAAGCTGTCTGGGATTTGCGTCGTTATATAAGTTAACCCTGCTCCTAAAAGTCCTGCAATAACAAAGTGGTAAAATTTTATTTTACCTCCACCTTCTTTCTCTTTTTGAGTTTTCAAGGTCTTCAAAAGTCGCAGTTCGTCGGGATAAAAATGTCTTGTCTTAAATGGAATGTCCATACTTGAAGGGTGTCGATATAATTGTGCCTAACGTGAAAGCATTTGTGTTTGTGGCGGAATTTGAAATCCGTCTGCTTGGTACAAATGCTGATTAAAAATACTAAAGTTCATTGTTAATCCTATTGCTCAATTTATAACGTCAAGCTGATAACTAAAGATGATAGATAGCTGAAGTTGAAATGGCGTTATCTGTCCGCCGACATAACACAAATGCAATGTTAGCAGCAGGGCTTATACTCTGTCAACTAATTGGTTTAAAAAGTCAGTAAATGAATTGGCAACAATAGTCATATTGTCAAAATATTGGTCAGCGTCTCCGTCAGTTTCCTCTTCATGTCGCCAAAAAGCTATTAAACCATGGTTTTCGTGATAAAGTGACATGAGATATAGATTTCCTCCTGAGTCATTTGCAATCGGAAAATACCAACTTGGAATCCTCTTTTGAAATATGTCAATGTGTTGAAAGATGCTGGCATAATATGGTTCTTCAATCATGCCATATATCCATTGAACGTCACTCTTAACTGAAGGTACAATATTAGGAACTGGTCTACCTCCATTATTCTCAATCAAAAAATCTTTGTAATCATTCGGTAATTGGATATTGTTATGGGTCTCAAATTCTGATATGTCACTTACTTGAATTTGTCCAAATTTATTTGCTTCTAAAATTTCAGTCATGTCTTGGCTGCATGTTTAGGTTTGTTTGTCGCCTTGCTGCTAACGAACAAGTATTGCAGATGGTGGGGAATTTTATATTCGTCCGCCTGGAACCGCTGCCTGGCTTTTTGATAAAGTTAAATATTATGAACAAAAGCTGGGCTTTGCAGGTCAAGCCCCGAACCAAAGCACAGCAGAATTACCGCTGCTGATTGTTCCAACGTCAAGCCCCACTATTGGCAATACCAATGTTGGCTGCAGATTTAACTTCATTCCTACATATCTCTCTCAATTCGTCTAACTGTGTCGCTAATGGATTTAAATGTTTAGTTGCTTTATGTAAATCCAAAGTTGGCTTTAAAGTTTTGATAACTTCCGTTTCTAAAATTTCCAATTGCTTTTTTGCAACTTTTGTATTCATGGTCCAATAACCTAATTCCGTATTTTCAAGTATCCAATTCGTCAGTCGTACTTCACCATCACTTTTGAATTTATACTTGTCAGCACGAAGTTTTTTAGGCTTTAAATCTCTGTTTATTGCTTCTAAGTTCAGTTCCCTTTTCAAAATTGCTCCGATAGACCTTCTAAAAGATGACCACCCAGTCTCTCCCGATTTTAAATGTTGTTTTAATTCACGTCCATTTAAATTAATTGAAATGCCTACATAAATTGCTTGCTTATCCTTTCCAAATATGTCCAACGAAGAATTACCATTTAAAAAGAAGCAATAAATTCCAGAATAGTCGGTCAACGAAATAATCTTACTCGTCGGCTTTCGGCTTTTTTGAATTGCTTCTATGACTGTAGAGATATCCATAAAATTTGCAGCCAACGTTAAAGCATTGGCGATGTGGCGGTATTCTGTGTTCCTTCTGCCTGTGCCGCTGCTGATTAAAGATACAAAAGCTCATTGTCTGTAATACTGCTCAGCATTATTCGTCTGACGAAACCGAAGCCGAACAGCGAACAAAAAGTTGATAATGTATTCGTCGCCCCGCCATATTGCCAATGCACTGTTAGCGGCAGTCTATTTATGAAATGGAAACGAATTCCAAATTTGAGCATACATTATATAGATGAAAATGGTAAAGCCTGAAAAGAAAAATACCAAAGACACTATTAACCAATTCGTTTTCGTTTTATTTATTCTTTTTACCGCTTCTTGTTTATCGTAGTCATTGTAAGCGTTATAAGTTCTGGGAAATATTCCTGCAATTGTACTTATAATAACACAAAGCCAAAGAAGAAGCGGCGCAAGTAGTAAAGCTTTCGCCATTGGTGTTGGCACAAAAGTTTTGTCTCTTAGATAGCCTTGCAAAATTTGGGAATAAAGAGCAATAGTAATAGCGCAGCTTGATGCGATGTATTTTATGGCGTCAACAAGAACGTCTATTATCTTTTTTTGCAGGTCATCATAAGCTTGAGATTTGGGCAGTACTTCTTCTGTTGGAGCTTTACCCTCCAGTCTTAAAGTAGCCTCTTCAGGAGGTTTGGAGTTGATGTCTTTTTCTTCACTCATAACTTCTTGAAAATATCAATTAGACTGCCGATATCTCCACCTTTGTTAAAATAGTTACCCAGTATTGCTTTTATACTTTCACCTGTAAGTTCAATTTCATTTAACTTATGACAGTGTTCGCAAAAGACTTTTACTTTCATTTTTTCTCTACTAGGGCCCATTCTACGAATTTCCTCATCTTGTAGTTTAGAAAATTTACTGTCCTTGTCGCAACTGTAACAGTGAAAGGTTAATTCTTGTCCCATAATATGAAGTTTGAGATGATTGCCGCTAACGCGTAAATTTATGTTATAAGACGTGGTTAACAAAAATTAATGCTGCTTCACTATCAATCACTTGCGACTATACTTTTTGTATTGTCATTAGGACAATACATTTTTCAATTTTTCACAAATTTGCATACTTCCGCTGCTTATACCTGATCTTTTGATGATAGGGAACATCTACGCTGTAAACGCCGAAGTCTTCCACCACCTTGCCTGTGATGAGATAAAAGCCACGACCTTGTAAAGAATATCGCTGCAAGCTTTACGGAAGTGCGCCTTATTCACCCAGGTCATACTGGAAATGAATTATTTTACTAACAAGAGCGTTTCAAAACAAAATAAATCCCCTTCAAGGACCTTCCGAAAAATGCAGAGGACACCCTTTCCCCAGAGGAGCGTTGCTGTATACGAAGGCTGAAGGCACACCTGAGCGAAAACGCGTCATATTATGAAAGAGCGATCTGGATGCAGCAGGATGCTAATGAACGGGCTAAAAAATTTCAAACGATGGTTTCAACTACGGGAGAATTGTTGATTGATCTGATCGACAACAGACCGATCGACGTACTGGGCGACTATGTTGCTTTCCCTTCCCGCAAATTCCACGAAGAAAATAACGAATTGGATTCGCTAAAAGAACATGCTGTTGAAAAGCTGATGACCTTGCCTACTCGGGGGGTGTTCGGCGAAGCTAAACTAGGCCACTGCAACGCCAGTGAAATTATTGATAATACGCGTTTCTGGGATTGGCAAAAATCTCCTATCACAGAAGAAGCACCTGGTATCGATGATCTCAATATCAATGCTTCAAGGAATGCAACGCCGAATCTTACGCCTACAGCTTTCCCAGCCTCTATCTTAAACATCGTTACTCCTCAGAATCTTCCTGACCCAACGGGAATGAGTGGGGCGTTAACGCTTCTGGGGAAAAGCGATATTTTCCGAGACATGTCTGTCAGCAGCCAGGTAGAAGATTTGCTAAAAAAAATTTCTGATAATACTATTGGTATTGCGGAGGCAGCCAATAAGGCAAAAGAGATAGAGAATCAAAGACAGCAACAGTCTTCTTCGCCGTCACCGGCAAAAAGTACAGGTGCGAACAGTGAACAAGATTCAAAATTAAGTCCCCAGCAGTTTATGGACTGGGCCAATGCCATCAAGAATGCTCCTGTTTCCCAAGAGCAGAAGAAAGATATAAACCAGGATCTTACTGCCGGGGCTAAAAAGTCTGTGAATCCTGCACCGGCCAAACCAACGATAAAACACACCCATTTAAAGTTTCAGATCAATCTTGTCGATGGAGACGGCAGAAGGCTCGTGGGAAGGTTTGGCGTTGATGTCACACAGAGAAGTCAGGCTGTGGGCTTCCTACAAGCGGTAGAGCGGTCTGACGACGGGAAGCTGGTGGTGGAAGTACTCAATGATTATAATGATCCCAGGTACGATGTCATCGTAAACGGAGAGATCCTGGCTGGAAGAAATATCAATGCAGAACTGAAAGGGGGTTCTACTGTAACCATACCGCAGGCTGACTTTGAACAGTACGATTACTTCTATTTGAACGCGATACCCAAAACCGATACTTTTGACATTGAAGCATCAAACAGTACAGAAGTTACGGAAGAGATCAAAAAACATTTTGGAGGAGGTGTTGATGTAGAACTTAAGAAAGTAATTACGATCAAGACGGAAGCCGGAGAGGAATGGAATGACGGCAAAAAGCATACTTCACAGAAGGCGCTCAAGATGAAAGTAATGTACTATCTCGGTGGTTTTGACATCGTTTATAATAAGGCTAATTAGCTCTTTAATATAAGCAAAAGCAGATCTCAGGATATATAGGACTCGATCAGCAAGGGAGTCTCTTTCAGCAATACAGACGGAGCCTCCCCTGAGAACTTCCTGAAATCCTTGATCAGGTGCATATGATCGAAATAACCTGTATGGTGAGCTACTTGCGTCCAGGTAAGATGGTCATTGCGAAGCTTCAGATCAAGCGCATGGTTGAAGCGGGTGATGCAGCAAAAGAGTTTAGCGGGAATGGAGAGATGCTGCAAGAACAGGCGTTCAAAATTTCGGACGCTCATGTTGACCTCCGATGCAAGTGCGTCAATATGGATGCTGCCCTTTTGCCTGATGATCGAATGCATCACGTGGTTAATACGGTTTTTGTTATGGATATGCTTTTGCCGATGCAACCTGCACAACAGAAACGAGTCTGTGATCCTGCACATTTCCTCAACTGTACCGCAATCAAAAAGTTGTTCGTGCAGTTCATCAATGCTATGATCAAATATTTCTTCCGACCATACTATTTTATCCAGTATTTCGCCGGCAGGAATACCAAACAGACTTTCAAATCCATGTGGCATAAATGCGATTTCAAAAAAAGAATAACAGCCGTTAAAGGTCATCGTGCCGACGAGTTTAGAGTACATGCCAGAAACACCTGACCGTTTCCCTGTTTTGAGTATATGACCGGTAGCTGGATCAGTAAGCTTCACCGGCAATCCCTCAAAGAAAAAATGCATGGCTATTTCATGGACGGCATGCTTTGGTTTGGTGACGTCCTGGCCCTCTGTATCAAACTCCCTGTAGTTATAACTGCGGATGTAAGGAGCCAAATAAGGGGATGGCTTAACTTCGGATGTGATGATCATTTTCAGAAGGCTTACATTTCCAAGATACAAAGCAGGTGAGGCTTTTCAAATAATTGTCCGAATATTTTTTCAGCGTAAAAATAAATAGGCAGTTCTTACCATCGATGTTGTCCATCACGCCCAAGGTTTAATAACAATCATGAAAGAAAAAGCGCTCGGTAATCTTTCGGCACCAGTTGTCCATGACTAATTTTCATCAAACTCTTTTACAGGGTATACAAACATGATTTTCAAAAAGCCCGGCCAGTAATTCCAGGTCACGTAAAAAGTATTGACGCGCCAGTTTGTTGGCGATCAGTGTGTCCGGCTCTCCATTCTTTCGGTGTCACCCCAAACCGCTTTTTAAAAGCGCAGGAAAAAGAACTGGTGTGCTGGTAGCCCACCATGACCGCCACTGAGAAAACGGAATCATTGCTGTCTTTGAGCAGTTGTGCTGCGGTGAGCATACGACGTTCAAAAAGGTAGGCCGTCGGTGTCCTGCCGAACAGCAGGAAAAACCTGCCCGTGAAAGTGCGTGGATGAAAGAAGACCTGCCGTGCAAGCCGGTTCAATGGCAGCGGGTCATACAGGGAATGCTGATCCAGGATGGCTTTCGCCTCCGTCAAGCGCCTGCGCGTATCTTCGTCGGTAATGACCTGCTTCCCTTTTGTCTTTTCCATCTTTAGTGATTGATTAATAGAACCCCGCCGTGGAAACGGCCGGGTTACGTCAATGATGATTGAAGTGGGTAGAGACCCTTTCACATGAGAAAAACTATCTTCCTGAGTGGGTTAGGTAAACCGTCTTCTGTCCGCCGGACAGATTCCCGATCACGGTCACCGAACCCGCTTTGAATCCCTTCCTGAATACCGCCCTGATCCGGATACCGTCGCCCGGGCGGAGGAACTTTTTATCGAAGCTGACAAGGGCGCAGGTACAGGACGGTACCACCGCTGCAACCATCAGCGGCAGCCTGCTCCTGTTATAACCGGTCAGCAGCACCGTATTGCCCTTTGTCTCCAGCGTATCACTCCCGAAATCCAGCAGTGCGACCTGGTCCGCGGGCAGGGTCCGGTACACCCTCAGGAGTTCCACCGCACTGTCTTCCTCTTTCCGCTCCCTGCATCCGGTGAACCCCAGCAGGATGGCGCCGAGGAAGGCCGTCAAGGCAGTTCCCCGGCCCCGGGTCAACCCGCGGGATAGCGGAAGGGTACTACAGCTCATTTGCCGGGGGGCATTGGTACTGGCAATTCCCTGTCCCGATCAGTTCCTGTTCGTAGCCGCTCCCCACATTGATCCAGAAGAACTGTGTCTGGTAGTAGTGGAACACGTACAGGCTGCTCCCTACGCAGCAGGAGTAGTCGTGGCTGCTGTCATAGCTTTTCCCGAACATCTTCGCGCTCACGGCCACCGAAGTACCGCACAGGATCAGCAGACCGGCCATTGCGGCCAGTATGCGCTTGTTGTTTCTGTTCATATCTATCCGTTTTAATTCGCCTTCTGCTGACAATGACCCGCAGCCTGCCTGCACCCTGTCATGAACCAACACGTCCAGGGCTACAGGCTTAAGGCTTACGGGTGTGGTGACCGGCTCCTCCTCCTTTACCGGCACTGCTGGCGCTCCGCCCCGCTACTTGTCCCGACTTCGCAAGTTCATTTCCTGCACTTCACGGGAACGGAGCAATCGTTTACCATAGTTTCACCAGCTCTTCCGCGCTGAACAGGATCCCGCACTGCGTCTCCGCCTCCATCCGGACAAGGTGGAGCATATCCGGTCTGAACCTGGAGTCATATAAGGAAGGATATTGAGCGAGCAAGGTCTTTAGCGCCCCTGTCAGTTGTTCCTTACCGGAACCTTCCAGGCTTGCTTCCAGGAGCACTGCGTTGAGTGCGGTGACAAATGCTTTCATGAGTACCGAAGGATCGGGTGGGAGTGCAACGGAGGATGAAGGGTTGTCAACAGCAGGCACATGCCCCTGTTCCGGGACCGGCCGTCTGCCCTGCGGACGCAGGAGTTCTTTGCGGTAATACCTTAAAGCCACATACCCGTAATAAATTGCGGACATCCCCGCCACCCCTGATAGAAAACCACCCCATGAGATACCAAGTTTCATCACACTTCGTTTTCACTTGTCAGACACGCTGACGGGAACAAAGATGGGGTGCCTCCCCGGCAAACCACGGACCTCGCCGCACCAAAAAATGGACATGAATCAACTATTCCCCGGGGCCGGTGCAAAACCTTTACCGGCAGTTGCCGGAAGTGAAACTTTTCCCTCATTTTTGCCAAAGGGGTCTGAAGCTATAGCTTCACACCTATATAATAAGGTATCAGACAGTGTCAGCAGGAGCGGTGCACCGGTCAGAGCGGATCGGAAGGAAAAAATTCAGTGAGCTTGCAATTAAAGATCTTAGCGATCTCGTTGATACGTTCGAGCGAAAACCGGGTATCGGAACTGGCCCTTTCGGCCTGACCGATAAAGCTCGCGGACGTCTTTAATTCATAAGACAATTCCGCCTGGGAGTAGCCAAGAGATTCTCGTTTAGTTTTGATCTTCTTTGCAACATAAAGATCAATCGCGGATTTAGTTCTCTTCTTCTTTGTCATACTGCGTAGCAAAGTGACTAAGTTAGGAGAACGCAACATGTGCCTCTGAAGCCATAGCTTCTTACGTATTTCGAAACTATTGAAAACAAAGGCTTACAGCCAAAAACAAAATTGACATGATCATCAAGTTTAACAGCAATAAAGAGCGCCGCGCCTTCTATACCGGTCTGATGGAACAGCATACCCCTGATGTACTGGCGCAGGCGCTCGATTGCTTAAAACCGGATACCAGAAAGGTGCTCCTCCTGCACTACCATGAAGGCCATAGCCTGCAGGAGATCACCCGGATCATGGAACGTTCGATCACGGTGATCCGTGACCATCACAACCATGCCAGGTTCCAACATAACCCTGGTAGGAACATCTTCTGCGGGATAGTGGCCCTGGTAATTTCCGCCAATAACTTCATTATCAAATTCTGTCCATTGCGCAAGAAAAGCGTCTGCATTCTCTTTAGCTGCGACAATGGCTCCGCCTTCGCGTGGCACGGTGCCGTTGGCATTAAAAGAATGGCTCGCGGTACGAATGCCCAGTACCGGTTTACCACTTTGTACGTACCTTTTTATCAGCTCCATCTTTGCAGGTTCAAGAGCCACCCTGCGCACAAAAAATACTGCCAGGCTTGCATCTTCCAGTATCTGCAGGTTCTCAATGTTATGCCTGCCGGGGCCATCCATGGCCGGTTTACCTATGGCGAATTCACAACGCACACCCTCATGAAGCATCAGGGAATCTGCAAATGCAGGCAGCTTCTCATTGGCACGGTATTCCCCTTCTGCAGTAATGAAAGCTACTACCGGCCGTGTATCTGTGCTAAATCTAAATTGCCTGCCCCCCACGATATCTGTAGAGAGCATGGACGGGCATACATACTTTTCGATATATTCTATCACAAGATCTACCCCGGTAAAATGATTCACCACCGGTCTCATCTTTGAATTGTACATCGCATCAGTCATATCTCGCATCAACACTACGTTCTTGCCCAGCCGTACCATATTACGCAGGCCAAAAGAACGGCCAATCACACACATATTGGTATGAACCCCTGTGAGAATTACATTTTTGATACCCTTCTTTTCAAACAGCCCGGCTATCTCCGCACCATCATCGCTAATAGCATCGCCTTCTTTTATTTCCAGGGCGTCTATCTGTTTGCGCCAAGGGCTGCCACCTTCGCAACGCACTGAATCGTCACAGCCTTCATCTGACTGGTCAATCGGCCAAACTGCATTTTTTTCTGCAGGCAAAAGGTTTTGACTAATCTGCTTCGCATACTTTTTACAGCTATACTGCTGGGCAAGTTTTCTTCCTGCGTGACCCTTGTAATAAGTCATGCAATCGCTTGGTGAATGCACTATAAGCATTCCTTTATCACGTGCTTCAGAAATCACTTTGTTCAATCTCGGTGCCATCTCTGCCACGCGGGAAGTGGCACCCTTACACCAATGTTCATCCCACATATCACATATAACAATCGCGGTCTCAGTTGGGTTCCACTGCTGCACTTCATTTAAGATTGCAAAAGCACCTGTATCGGTGGATGAGCGAACCCTTTTTTCAATAGATATTGCGATGAACCCACCTTTTTGGGTTTGCGCATATGCATGTTGCACAATAAAAGATATAATAAGGAGGGAGCTGTTAATGGCGATGCTAATCATGCGCACCGTAGATTTTACACGGAGGCGAGAAAGAAGGTGCATAAGTTACATTTTAAATGATCAGATAATATGCTAATAACTGACAGACGAAAGCTTTTATAAAATGTTGTATGACGATATTTTTTGCTTCCTCTGATAAATTCAGTGTCTGCAAAAATCCACGGAATTCAATAAGTGGCCTTCCTGTATGTTACCTTAAACCGTTGATTTATTACAAAAAATAAGCAGGAATCCAATTACAATAACGACGCGTAGTCAGCCTGAAAAATTAGCTTAAGCCGAAAGCAGGTAATTTAGATGTAGCTGTTTGTTATTTTCCCGCTTGAATTCCAAAGGGCTAAGACCTGTAAGCTTTTTAAATTGATAATAAAAATTGGAAAGGCTGTCGAACCCACAGGCATATCCTGTTTCTTTAATCGTTTGACTGCCGTTTTTGATCATCTCACAAGCTTTATTGATGCGGTACTCCGTTAAAAATTCTATGTAAGTTTTATTTGCGTGGGTTTTAAAATACCTGCAAAAAGACTCCCTGGTAAGATGAGTTATAGATGCCATATGTTCAATGGTAATATGCTCATCAAAATGCGCATACGTGTAATCAAGAATGCCTTTAAACCGTTCGTCGTTTATGTCGGCAGCGTATGGGTGAAATTTGTTACTTGCAAGCACATGATGCGATTGGGGTAAGGTGAGCCGCTTTAATATTTCGAGCAACAGAATAATCCCATCTAACGAAGGGACAATTAAAACCTGCTCCATCAGGGGAATGATGCCGGTTTTCGCACTCTCGGTTAACTGCAGGCCCTTCCTTGATTTAATCAGCAAATCGTACACTTCCCTTAGTTCAGGCAGTTTCAAAAAATCCTGTCCCAGAAAATTCTCACTAAACTGTATTACAAGTGCCTCCGGCTCGGGATTATTTGCCTCAAAGCAATGAGCATCGTGTAGAAAAGCATGTGGTGTATTTTTGCCAATCAGTACAAGATCCTTATCACCAAAACGTTCGACTGAGTTTGCCACAATCCTGGTACCGGCCGATCGCCTGATAAGTATGAGTTCTATTTCGGGGTGGTAATGTATCCCGTTGAAGAGATTGCCGCCTGAGTCAATTTTTGCGTTAAAACAACTGTTCCTGCTACACACGATTTGTTTATAAGATGGCCTTATCATTTGTACCATAATGCAGAGTGTTTGGTCTTTAAATAAAATTTAGGAAATCGATTTCCTAAATTACATCTTTTAAATATTACCACAACGTTTTTCCATTTCTCACATGATGGCCGTTTTGCCTCCTTAAACGTGCCTGATAAAGTTCCATTTAGATATTGCGCATTAATGCGCATATACACGCATAGCGGAATCCTTTAAAATTAAATCAGGTCTTGGATGATTTAAAAGAATACTGTTTTCATCTATCAAAGGTTTGATGTTTTCAGGCTGAAGAGTATCCAGAAGCTGGTTTTTAAGTCGAAATTCTACAATCTCATTATTTTCCTTATTCCAACGGATAATCTTGCATTTACAGGCTGCTGTTTCTACATCATTGTAAATTTCTTGCAATTGTCCGCCCTTGCCTTGCTTGACATAAATTTCGCGTATGCCAATCATTTCATTTTTCTTCGCTGCATCAAAATTCCAGGAAGCGGAGATGGCACTATGAATGGGGATCGAATCATCCAGCTTCATGAGTGAATGTCGTGGGAACAAAATGTGGTCATCCGATGTCTTTACCCGGGAGTAGATGGATACCAGCCATGGCGCTTCAAACTGTACATAGCCTATGTGATCAAAGCTGGCGCCAAATCTTGTATAAGTAAAGTAGTTTTTTTTAGGCTTTATTTCTACAAGGTTATTGACAACCAGGTGGTATCGGTTAGGTTCAGACGGTCTGGCCTGAGGGGATCCGGTATAGCAAAGCCAGATACCTTCTAAGCTGTCAGCTTCCTGCTGCGAGAAAGAGTAGGGCGTAATAGCCATATCTGTTTTTATCTGGTTCCAGTTTCTGGAGGAATGATACCATCCAATGGCCAAAATAAAAACTACAATCATTAATGCGCTGATGATAATAAAATATCCCGTGGTATTCGTGGAAATTTTTTGCGGTAAGCTGTCTGGGCTAATCTGAACAACTTTCTCTACCGGATCTGGATCTATCAGATTAGGGTCTGATGGATTTTCTGCAAATCCCTTTCGGCCGATATTGTAGACATAAATATAACAACTGTCTACCAGAAAGTCTTTCGGGTTAGGGACCTTTCCTCGTCGTGCATCCATAAGCTGCCATCCGGAGATGTCATAAGTGCGTGCCGAAGTCTGTGATGTCGGTGATTTTCTTTGAGCTACCAGCTTTTGATCATATTTTTTGTGCTGTAGTGTTAAATGAGTGTAGGGAAGCTGATTGCTGATTTCACTTAAAATTTCGGCCAAATCCTGGTAGTTTTCTGCATTATATCTGGATTTAAGGGGGGAGTGATTTTCTTCATATTTTTTAACAACTTTCTCTATTAAATATTGAATTTCCTGTACGCCTGATTTTAATCTCATAATGGCTTAATATTCATTGAGTTGAAAGAATCATGGAAAAAGCTGGCAATTTGCCGGCGCTGGATTTTTCAGAGGATTTAACTAAAAAAAAGTCTCTATAAAATTAAAATAAAATCTTCTGGAGTTAATTGGGAAACGTGCAACCTTTGGAATTATTGCAGCCGCTATCACCAGGGAAAGCTGATATTTTATGGACAGTCTGACCGCAAAGCCTTGAATGCGAACTGTTGCATAGCTGACTAAAAGATGTTACATTATAAAAGTGTTCTCAACTAAACCGACATATATGAAACAAACTATTTTTCTTTGCCTTATCGTGATGCTCTCAGCTTCTAATTGTGTTAGCATTAAAACTCCTTTATGTGTTCAATTGACGGATGCATACCCAATCAATGAAAAGGAAACCGTAAAGGAAAACGCATCAGCGATTGATAATTCTTTTTACCTGTACTATGATCCATTGATCCTTCCCGTAACGCTGAAATATACTGCAGGAAAAGGGGTCTCAATCATTTCCAAAAATCTTGCGGATGTCAGTTTACTTACTCCTTTAGGCGTTGTTGGCACCGGCTACACAGTGAATACTAAAAGTTCTCATAGTATTAACGGCCATCCGGTGACCGGTGGTGATTTTGTCCTTGCATTGGTGAATCATAAAACAGAAGAGAAAAGTCTGTACAAAATTGAGGGGCACAATAAGCTAAAAGTTGTCACTGCAGGTAGGACCAGAATCAAGGCCGAAGCGGGATATGTTGAAGTTGATGTTACTGAAGCGACGGTAGAGGAATTTACCTTTATCGATAATTCCCGGATATCACTGGTAAACACAACAGACAAAGTGGTACCTTTTTTCTTCGGAGTCCTTGATATGACTTCATCGGAAGGGCTGTCTACCTGTGAAATCCCTCCGCATAGTTGTGTTTATTATCCGGGAAGTAGTTTGCTTAATTCGGCTAACGAACTATTTAATGCGCAATATTTTTTTCAGGTAGAAAACAACGACGAAAAAAATGATCAATTTGCTTCGGCAAGATGTAAGGTTTCTTTTGGGGATGTATGCCAGATCGTTCTTGGGAAAGATGGCAAAACAGTTTTACTGCAGAAAAAACAGGAAACTGCCGGCAATAATTTCTAGGATTACAGATATTAACATCTGCAACAAATGAATAAACGCTTCGGACTGCGTTGACGTTCGGATAAATAGTAAACTATTTTCTGCTTGTGTAGCTTTTTTAATGTGCGCTTGTCTGTTGATGCTATGAATGCGAATGGTTGAAAAGACCAAAACCCGCTGCTTCATGAATTTGGGCAAAGCCTCTTCCTGAGGCTTTCTGTCGTAAATACTTCCGTGCGCCTAGAGGAACAGGTTTTCTGTATGTGCGCAAAGCAGTCCAGGACAATATCCGTCCGCTGGTGCTTGACTTCAACGTTGCACGCAATATCACGTTGATGAGTTATGAAATCAGAACAGACGCAAGGCGCTTTGTACTCTATGAGAAAAGCAGGGCTTTGACCCTGGGGCTGGGGGCTGCCATCACCTTGTCATAGGTGCTTCCGGCAGGTCCATTAACATTAACTTTGGCAATGCCCTTCACCTTGCAGTTTTCCGGAAATTGTGCCATAGCGGTAATAACTACAAAATTCAGGATAGTAAACAGCGTGAAATGTTGCGTGTGTTAGTTTTTTAGTTTTCTTTTCAGCCATTGAATTACGGCTACTACAACAAAATTTATTCCGAATGCGAATACAAGGCAGATAACAGAAAATGGTTTTTCGCTAGGATTTAATGCCTGAAAGCACAACAAATTAGACAGGCAATCCAGGCGATCATGGTGCTCAATGCGGCAAGCCAATGTGTGACCTTCTCCATACTGTATGCTCAGTTTGAAGTTATGTCCGATTCATCACAACAGCTTATGCTAAACGGTTGAGTTAGGTATATTCCAACCGATTTATATTAAGTTAAAGGTAAAAGTATCAAATATCCGAATTGGACTTTTGCTGTCTTTTGGAGGCGTCGCCCAAACCCTCGAAGTTTTTTAGGGTACAGTAGGGGGCGGCAGAATGCGTGTCACCCTGTACGCAAAACAAAACTTGTATTTGACCTTCTTTTGTTTTGATCGGTCGCATGAGGAGAACATTTCTGTAAGAGGGGTTGCCTGTATCTATCCTTATAGTTCATCTTCTTTCATCCCAGTTTCAGGTTGCTGGCATCTTCATTTTTCTCCATTCCCTCGGCCCCATTCCAAATTTCTTCTTAAAAGCAATGGAAAAAGAACAAGCCTGTTGATATCCAAGTGATAGTGCAATCGAAAAGACGGTGTCATGTGTAGATAGGAGCAAGTGTGCAGCCATGTTCAACTTGCGGTCATGCAGGAGATACTCCTAAGAGTGCAACAAACTTAAGCTGCAGCATCTTTGGATGCAGAAGCGCCTTGCGCGAAAGCTGCGTCATCGTCTTCCAGTCCATGAGCAGTAACTCATCCAGCAATTCCTAGTTAGCCGCAGTTGCATAAGCACGTCTCCTGTAAGCCCAATTGTCTTTTCCATACGCGATATTGAATAATTTGAGCCCTCTGTAGAAACAGCAGGCTTTCGACCCTACATTTGAGAAAAACTACTGTATTGCATGTCATAGATGTATTGTCTTTTGTCCACCGGAGAGATTCCCGACAATCGTGGCTGATCCTGCAACAAAATCCTTCCGGAACGTGACGCGAAACAGCACACTGTCGCCGGACGCTACTACCTGTAGTGCTGGTTCATCCTCAAAAGCCGGAACTTATTTCTAGCCCCCTTCTGGAGGATCCAAAAGATAAGGTCGCTCCGCTCCGCTACTTCTGTCTTCCACGCAATCTCATTTCCTGCACTTCACGGCCGCGGAGCAATAGGTTGCCAGAGAAGCGAGGTCCTCCGCACTATAGGGAATCCCGCATTTTGTTTCCGCTTCAAACTGGAGGTAATTCAGCAGGTCCTGTTTGAACGAGGAAGCCGCTAATGGAGGATGTTTTCGAAGCAGTTTCCTTACGGAGATACTGAGCAGTTCTTTGTCGTGCCTTTCCTGGCTTGCCTGACGGAAGAGCGCTTGTAGCTCCTGCACGAGTTCCTGCACCATCGGTCGTAAATCAGGCCCCGTTTCAGACGGTGGTGGAAAGAGTTCTGGTTGGTGGGGAGGTTGCCGCTAATCCGGGAGCGGTCGTCTGCGTCGCTGGTCAAAAAAATCCTTGCGGAAATACCGGAAGACAACATACCCGTAGTAGACCACCGTGATTCCTGCGACACCGGTTACAAACGCACCCCATGAAATATCGATCTTCACCACTGCCTGCTTTACGGTTGTAAAGATGGGACAGGAGAGAGGTTGGGGATAAATGAATGGTGAGGGATTATATAGGAGTTTTAAAGTAGGTGATGGAGGCTGTCAGCTCGATGCAATAAGCTCGGTGCCGATGTTGAAGGAAAAGCGGGAAATAAGCGGAAGCCAATCGATGATAGGCTGGGGGTCCTTAGTGATACGATCAAGATCTTTGAGTTGGAATACCGGTAATAAAATACTTGAAAAATTATTGTCCCGCGAATTGATGCTTTGCAGGGCATTTTTAAGACCTAATCCTTTCTGTGCCTGTTGGTAGATGTTCCTGAATAAGTCAAAAGTGTTCTGGGCATTGCCTAATTGAATTGCGAGTAAAATCATGACCACCTGAAAATCTCCCGGGACTTCTTCGATACCCTCAAAACTTTGTAGTTGGGATTCGTTCACATGCGCCTTGATAATGCGGTATATATTCGTAAAACGTTTGGCGCTCCTTGGGGTAAGAATAAATTGATACAGTTGTTTGGCAAATTGTGTTTCCCATTCCTGTATTTGCAGTGCTTCTTCTGTAATGGAGTAGGTTTCTTTTTCGACTGCCGGTTTTTGAAATGTTATTTGTGGGCCCGCTCTCTTTTTTGATGGCGGTACCGGCGCCACCTCAGGTTCAGCGATAGGTTCGCCCGACAATTCAGATACAGGGGGCTGAACTGCAGCGGTACCGGAAATTGGTATAGCTTCTTCGGTGATGAGTGTCGCCGGATTTTTATCTGTTGTCTCTGTTTCTTCTTCATGATGCTGCGACGGCTTCAGTAGTGCATCCATTAAGTTCCCGAATCCATCTGCTGACATCGGCCGGAGACAAAAGGGTATTTGAAAGATCTTTTCCAGGAACAATTGCGGCGTTGTTTCTTGCACAGCATAAAGTTGACCAGCTTGCTTTGATTGTTGAAATGCTGCGAAGCTGGAGTTGAGTGAACTTAACAGCCATCGGGGATCTACGCCAACGACAACAACAAAAAGCCTGTAGGCTAGCATTAGATGAACTGCTTGTAAAACTTCCATGATTTTGTCCGGTGGACAACGGTCCAGATCGTCGATGTATAAAATAATTCGCTCAATGGCATTTTTCGAATCGATGACGTTCCTGGCATTAAGTCTGTTGCTGAGTTCGTCAAAATCGCGACGGATGCGTGAGATGATCCCCTGTTGTTTTCTGAGTTCTTCCGAGCGTTTTGTGTCTGCCAGAAATCTGGTAAGGCTGTATTCCTTGTCAAGACTAATGCTGCTCTCTTCAAGCGTTTTTACCTCTGTGGAGGCCGTTTCGATAGACCTGTTTAAAACCTTGATTGCTTCCTGAAGGTTGTTTACTTCATCTTCAAGCTTTTTTTCTTCGGCGCTTTTTTTTGCCTTCTTTTCTTCTATTAGCCGATCTATGGAACTTTTAACGTCTTCGACAACTTTAACGGTATTGCGCACCTTGGAAAGGCCGTAATTTATTAAGGCAATAATGCTTGACAGGAGAGTGCAGGTATTCGCTACAAAGGCGCCGACCTGAAATTTGGCTGCATTGATGATTCCTTTTTCATACAGGAGCCAAAACAAGCCAGGTATGCCAAGGAAAAAAAGAAAGAAAATAGAAATATAAAGTTTACGGTTCTTTGCGTTTATCACAGCATTGAGGATCCCATAGATTCTGCCGGTGAGTGATGAAGTTTCATTTCGAAGTAATTGAAGTTTTTCAACAGTTTTGGCTGCCTCAGGCACCCCCAATTCTTTTAGGGTCTCATCTAACTTGGATTTCTGTTCTGCATTGAGGAAACGAGAAAGATCTTCGGCGGTAAGATCGCTGATCTTTACTGGTTGTTGGATTCTTGCTTCTTCCAATACGGTAAGCTGTTGTTGTTTTTCGTTTAAGGCTTCGTTGATCTTTACGCGTTCCGCCTTTTTATCTACCTCTTCCTGCTGCGCTTTTGATAATTCTTTTTCAATGGATGTTTTTTGTTGCTGGTAAGTCACCGGCGGAGACATTCTGATATTTAATTGCTCAAAAATGACATCGGCTAAACTTGCCCATAGATTTTGATCTATATAATGCCATGCGTTAAATTTAATCTGAACAACCTTTGTGCAAAAGGTGTCGGATTGTTGAACAAATTCTTCGTTTTGTATTTGTTTGATTTCGTCCTGTAACGCATCCATGAAAAAACTTTTTCCACTTCCCCAATTGCCGAATAGCCCAATGGCGAGTGGCGGATTTAAATTTCTCGCCAGCATGATCGCGGTAAAAGTCTTGACCTCGCGGGTGATATCCAGCAGATCTGCCTTTACATCAATAGTGTCAGCATTATAGCCGGAAATCATAAGAAAGTTGCTTAAGTTACCCTTGCTAAAATTTTTGATTACTGCGATTAACTTGCCGGCGATCGCCTGGTCTGCTGAGGTAGTACTTACATTTTTTAAGGTAATCAAAGCCTGGTCCCTGTTGATGCCAAATAATAGTCCGGCGAAATTTTGCTTTGTGCTTTCTTCAGAGGATCGCAAAAGCTGGATCATTCTTCCGACGAAGATGTCCCACAGATCATTATCCAAATAGTCAGATAATACTTTTGCGCAAGGCGGATTCGAGATGGCATATATGGCGTCAAAGGTTAGGTTGGCAAGTGCATTACTGATAATATAATGACAAACTTGTTCGGCGAGGGCGGGCAGGGGGACAATGCGCATAACGCGGAAGATAACAAGCATGATTTCTGCGTCTGAAGAAGAAATGTCCTCGCTAAATTCCTTAATCAATCCTTTATCTTCCGGCGTTAATATGGATCTGCCTAAACTGTTCATCAGGCGTGAATCATCTTCAAGAGAGATATTAACGGCTTCACGTAGATAAGAGACATTCTTTCGGTAAAGCCCACCCAGGATCCAATATCGGACTGATTCCATGGGTTCTTTCTTCGGCCTTAAATGGTCCAGTAATAACTGTTTATTGTGCTGATCTTCTGCATCAGCCTCAATCAAAGCACTGCAAAACCAGGAACGCACTGCATTGACGACATCTGGATGTCTCGGTGCAAAGGGTGCTTCATGAGGTAGCCAGGATTTATAGTTGATGTTAATCTCCTCCCTTAAACGAATAGATAATGCGGTCAGGTTGACTTTGTTGGGGGATTGCAATTGACGGATGATATTTAAACGATCCTCATTATCTCCGTCTACTAATGTGTTGATGATATTGTCGAACTGATGTGTTCGTTGATAGGCTTCCGGAGGTCCGATCGCTTTTAAAAGTTGCGCGTAAGTGAGGTCATTTTTTAATGTCAGGTCGATATAACGATGATTGACAAAGTATCCATTAAGTTTTTCTTTTTCGTCATCGGAAGGCTGACCAATTAGAACAGGAATGATTTTGGCGCCTGATTGTACGGCTGTGTTCGAAAGGCGCAAATGATTAGGTCCCCATCCAAGCTCGCCGAGTACTACGACAACTGTTTTGCTAACCTGCAATATAGATTCTTCCACGTTCACTTCAGAGCCGGCAGCAACATCTCTTTGCCAATAGAAAGTTTTATAGCCTGCAAATTCGACTTCAGTAACGATCTCGCTAATAAAATGCTCTTGTTCATTATACAGGAATAAAACATCGTATTTGATTGGCATAAAGAGGAGTTGTCTTATCAAGATAAAGCGTCAAAATCAAAAAAGCAAGGTAAGCTGACTGGTCATCATCAAAAGAAAGAGACTTTATGTAAGGGGATGTTGAAGCCTGACCCGATTTTGGGTTTTTATTGCGAATGTTATTTACTCACTGCATCCGTAGCAACTGTGCCGGTAACATAAATTGGTAAAATAACGAGCTTAACCGTGCCTTCTGCCTTAATATCAAATTTTAACCGGACTTTGTCGTTCTCTTTTGTTACGGAGCCACTCATCAGGGTTCCTTTCAAATCCGCAACAAAATTGTCGTCCTGAAATTTTTGGGGAAAGGTCTGGGCCCGACGTAAGGTTGAGTATATAACTAAAACGACTTTCATTACTATTGTGCTAAGTGTAATTGGCAAAACCATTCTTCATGCCAGGGAGAACAAGATGGAAAGGAGCGTGCTTTGTCAGAAGCATGACTGGGTGGAAGGAAGTATCAGAAAGACGTTATTCATCTGCAAGTTCAATGATTTGTTGAAAAACCTTGCCAGAATAACGAAAGTTGGTTGACTGAACTTTTTGCAATATTGGCTTTATAGCAGAAATAATCCCCGATTGTTTGGCTTTAAGCAGAATGCCAAGTGTCCCGGAATAATTCAGATGCAAACGTTCCGCCATTTTTCTAGCTTTTGAATCATCAAGAATAAGAAGCGCGGGTTGCGTTTCAAATGCTAATGCAATGGCGCTTGCTTCACCCGGATCAATCTCTAACTCAAGTGTTTCTTGTTGATGCAGATTCTCAACAGCTTTGACAATAACCCAGTTCGGTATTGGCCTTCCAAATTCTTCAGCGATGACCGTAGTTGTGGTAACCGATCCAAACAATTTATGAAGAAGGTTCAATTCGCTGATCTTGTCTAAAAGAATGAAGCATGTTGTGTTAGCAATGACAGTCTCAAATTCTTGCTGCATCGCGAATTATTTCTGAAATAGGATAGTTAAGCAATGCTACGTCGTAGTCTCCAAGGATTTCACTAAACGCAACTTTGCTCAGGCCCGCAACATCTGCTGCCTGACCAAGAGAAAGTTTACCGGATTCGTACAATTTAGCGGCGATGAAGCGTACCGTATCGTTTTGACACTCCGCTAGTATATCCGGCACTTGTAAGGTGATTGTACTCATTGCACAAATTTAAATATAAAAGGGACATGAAAAACAGCATCAGGATTTTGTTTATCACTGGTTTATCCGTTTGCTTCATCATCCACAGAACAAAAGCGCAGGACATACCTGGTGTCGGATCCGTGGCAGGATTGGGATCGCGTATCATACAATAAATGAGCTTATATTACTCAGTCAAACATCGTAATTATCTTTCGTCACTCAGGTATACGTGAATGGTTGCTTGGTATAATAATCACCCTATCTTCAACAACTTTTATCCAAATAACTCCTTTGCAGCCGCTATGATAGTTTTTGCGCATTTTGGTACCTGATGCAGAGGCAAGTGGTAGAAACTGCTCGAGACTGGTCTAACTAAGGAAACGCTCCTTTAAACGGCTCCATGGAATGCTTGTTAAAGATTATGATGTGCTGTCGGCGCGGTGAACATGGCTTGCAATCAAATCAACTATTTCAACCCAAAGAGGCTGAGGTAAACCGTGCCCCATTTTTTCAAAGATGACAAGTTTGGATCCGGGTATTGCTTCAGCGGTTGCTTTTCCTCCGCTTACATTAATCATCTTATCTGATGCTCCATGAAGTATGAGGGCGGGGATATTCAGTTGTCCTAACAATTGCGTACGATCGCCGGATTTCAAAACGGCCAGGGCCTGACGCGTCATGCTATGCTGATCATGGTCCCTGTCCCAGGAAAGTCCGGCGATATTTGTGGCGCTTTTTTCATCAAAAGGATAGTCCGGTGAACCGATGGCTTTCAGCGATTTTACACGCCAGTTGATATATGCTTCACGATCATCCCATGGGGGCATGCCTAGTCCTGCTAACGCTGAATAATCGGGTTGACCAACAGCGGGATTTCCCGTGGTAGACATTATTGAGGTAAGCGACTTTGCGCTTGATGGATATTCGATAGCAATGGTTTGTGCAACCATTCCTCCCATAGAAGCGCCAATGAAATGTGCGCTGGCAAATCCAAGGGATTTCATTAAGCCGATCGTATCTGCCGCCATATCGGAGAGGGAATAGGAAACGGTAGAAAAATCCCCAGACATAGCTGCCGTAAAATCAGGTATCGAGGCATGGGTGAAATGTGTGGATAATCCTGTATCCCTGCTGTCAAATTGAATTATCTGGAGGTCTCTTTTGACCAATTCTTCAACGAAACCTTCCGGCCAGGAGATCATCTGGGCTCCTGCGCCCATGCTAAGAAACACAGGAGGAGATGAAACTTTACCAAATCTTCTAAATGCAATTTCAATCCCGGAAAGACCAACGTTTTGCATGATCGTGAATTCCATAGCTGGATAAATTTTCTGAAAGGCAAAAATAGAGAGATAGGAAATGCCGCGCCATTAACATTTGTGAAGAAAGAGTGGATGAGTTTAACACGGAGATGCATTGATTCAGCCAGACTCGAAAAAAGACGCAGCAATATATGCTGCGTCTTTTTTATCGATTGTTCCAATTTAGTTTGTACTCAATGGTGGCGGTGGCGTAAGGGGACCCCCAGGATTGAAGTAGGCAGAATGCGTCCCAGACAATGTTAAAACGTTGTGATACTGATTCCGGCTGTGCCGATTATGTCAAAAATGTTGCTCACTTTAAATGTGGTATGATAGTTCCACAATTCTTACGTTATACAGATTTTACCTGCATAAGCGTCTTTAAAAAATTAATATTATTGATTAGTCGAAAATTAATTAGTCTGATTTCTGAATTTGTAAGACAAGCTGAATACAAAGTTCCTGGTCTTTTGCGGGTTAACTGTACTCCATCCACCTGCATAACCTTTGTTGGTGATATTATTCAGGTTGAAACCTAATCGAAATTGATCGGCATCGTAGAACAAACTACCATTCAAGGTTGTATAAGACGGGATAGCGAAATTGCCCGTGGAGCTCAGGTTAATTGTCATATACTCTCCCACATAATTTCCCCCGAAACCAATTCCCAGACCGCTTAATTTACTATTGGATAGCCGATAGTTTATCCAAAAATTTCCGAGATGCGGAGACCCGCCATCCAATGGCCTTTTTCCTTCTTCAAACCAACTATTGCTGACATCGCCTTTTAATATTGTACTATTGTTATAAGCATATCCTGCAATAAGGGTCAATCCGTTTACGGGATTGGCCTGCAGGTCAGCTTCAATACCTTTGCTGCGCATTTTCCCACCCTGTATGGACTGAAAGGGACGGGTAGGGTCTGCAATCACCACATTATCTACGGTGATGTTATAATAGCTAACTGTGGCGTTAAGTTTATTACCTGCGAGGTTTGTTTTAATGCCGGTTTCAAATTGGTTTGCCTGTTCAGGTCTGAAATTTTTTACCTGACCTGTGGGATCACCGTTCTCATTTGTCACGGCGCCCGGTGCAACATTATTAAATCCATTCATATAGTTGGCAAAAAGCGCTACCTGATCTTTCACTACCTGGTAATTGATACCAAACTTGGGAGATAGCGCTGTTTGGCCGAATTCACTATTCTTGAAATGATCGATCCGGAGGCTTGCCATTGCAGATATCTGCGGAGTGATATTGAATACGTCGGATATGTAGGCACTGTAAGCTTTGTCTTTCGGTGCGTAAGGGTAAGGTGTGCTGGTTGCCAGCAGGGCATCTACAGATGCCTTGGTTAAATAGGTTACTCTCGGCAAATCCTGGCCCGGGTTGTAAGGATCACGGTAATTCACCTCACCCTGCAGATTAACATTATGAATTCTTTCATAACCTGTGCCGCCTGAATTCTGTCTTCTGTCAAAATAATCAAGGCCCACCAGTAGCCTGTTTCTGAACGAGCCGATGTTAAAGTCGCCCGTAAAATTCTGCTGGAGATCGATGGTGTTGGTAGTGGACTGGGTATTGGTAACCCAAAGACCAAAATCACGGTGCCCATCTTCATTGTCATAGAGATAAGTGTAGTACCCGTTTGAGTTTGCCTGACCGTTGGATAGCACTGTTTGCGAAGTCCATTTGTCAGACAATTTATAGATCATTTGTGTTTGTATATTGTATCTGGGCGATTTGATGGACAGGTCATTACTTGTAAGCGATAATTTTCTGTCATAATTTAAATCGGCCAGGTCTTTAAACTGTAAGGGCTTTTCCCTTCCTAAAAAGATCATCAGGGGATTGGTTTTTTCTTCCTGCATGAATTCAGAAACTATTAAAAACGACAGGCGGTCTGAAGCTTTGTAAGAAATAGTGGGTGCAAAGAAAAATGACTTCCTGAAGCCATAGTCCTGGAAACTGTTTTCACTGTGGTAGGCAGTATTAACGCGTACCAACAACGCATTGTCTTTGGTTAAGGGGGTATTGATATCTGCTGTAATCCTGCTCAGTCCGAAACTCCCTGTAGTATAGGCGATCTCGCCGCCAACTTCGGCGTATGGCTTTTTAGTGACGTTGTTTACAATACCACCATAACTGACAACGGGTGTGCCGAATAGTGTGCCGGAAGGCCCCTTGATTACTTCAATCCGTTCCAGGTTGGCAGGATCAAGGTTGCCATTGGTGAGGCCTGGCAGCCCGTTGATCATGGTCACCTGCGATTCAAAGCCACGTATCGAAAAATAAGAACCTCCATCGCCGTCCCGGCCGGTCGATTCCCACAAGCGAAAAACGCCCGGGACGTTCTTTAAGGCATCATCATAGCTTGTCACCCCCTGCTGTTTTAGCAGGTCTGCTGATACCACATTGTATACCTGTGGGTTTTCAAGATTTTTAAGCGGCATTTTTGCTACGTATTCGCTGCTGGTTTTAGAACGATTGGATGTGATAATTACTTCCCTTAATTGATTTTGCGTTTCCAGCAGTTCGAAATCCACACTTACCGTTCGTCCGGCCAAAACCTTCACAGCTGTTTCCTTGGTTTCAATTCCGATATAGGATGCCGAAACAATGTAATCCCCGGGTTTAATATTTTTCAGTTCATAAAATCCCTGCCTGTTTACAAGGACGCCTCTTTGCGTTCCCTTGAGTGTTATGGTAACTGCCGCAGCAGGCTTCCCGTCCGAGGTCTTTACTGTTCCTTTAATGGCGCCGTCCTGGGCAAATCCACTGAGGCATACAAAAAGAAATAGCATCAAAGAAGTTAGTTTCATGGTTCAAAATTTTCGCCGCGAATGTAGCTCCGCAAATAGGGGCGCGCTTCCGAAATAAGGAAATTAACTGCTGAGAAAAGGAATTTTAACCCTGGATAGCAAAAAAATTAGCCTCTGTAGAAACAGAAGCCGTAATGATCTCATCAATGCAGTCGTGTCGATCCTAAAACAGGAACTGTGTCAACTGACCTTAGTAAGTTTGGTCCCGTGGTGAAATAGGTCATTACAGATAACAATGTCGGTATTAACCTGGATGATAAAACAGCCACAACAATCAACGGGGAAGGAATATTAATCAAGATATATCAACTAGTTTAGGAAGATTTAGGCGTATCGTGCGCGTTGTAATTAATGAGTCCGCACAGAATCCTTGGATATGGCGGTGAATTGATCATCGTCAATTTACAAGGTCTACTCTTGAAAATTGAAACTTTTGAATGATTAACTAACGCATTTCAATCCTGTATACTAGGATTGATCCGTCCATAAGTCTGAGTTAATAAGGGATTGTTTGATGCAGATACCAAACGAGCACATGTCTGTTATATTTTTTCCCTAGAACAATTATACTAGAAATTTATTTTGCTACAAGTGCAAACAGCTGTTTTTTTATGGCAAGCATCCGTTGAGCTATCGCGATCCTGGTCTATAACTCACCCTGCGCAAACCATTCCTCCAGTCCCTGTTTCCTGGCGAAATTTTTAAATGCATTTTCCGCCCAGTAAATGCTTAGTACTGTGTTCATGCGCCATGTAGTTCTCCCTGTTCATTTTTACTTTTCTGCTCTTTCTTTTTGTCCTGCGCATCTCGCCATTTTAATGGCTGCAAAATTTGAGGAAACCGCACTTAAAGCATATGCCTAAAACGTATAAAAATGCTCCTAAAACGACTATCTTAATAGCGATGCGCATTTAAGCGCATTAATTCGGCTATGAACATCACTTGACCTCTATTTTCGCTGTTGGCTTAAAATGAAATAGTAATGGCGAACAATTACGATAGGGTGGTGAAAGAACTCTTTGGACACGCGTATGAAAGGCTGCTGGAAGTGCTTTTTAACCTGAAAGTCGCGTCTATAACGCCGCTCGTTCCAAAGATGCAGCAGACAATGGTAGAAAAGGAGTCGGACAGTATAGCGGAGGTGACATTGAAGGATGGCAGTGTGCTAGTCATCCATATTGAATGGCAATCCGGTAATGATCCTCAAATGGCGAATCGGATGCTTTGTTATCACGGGATGCTTCGGTTGAAATATCATAAACCAGTCTTCGGCCTGGTAGTCTACCTTGGCAAAACAAAATTGTCGATGAAAGGCTTGATTGTTGACCCTGACTTGCATTATAACGTGAAAATCCAGGATATACGTGATCTGATGCCGGAAGTATTCCTTGAGTCCCAAGATCCTGCGCATTGGGTATTTACAATATTGGCAGGACATGATAAAGACAAGACCTCCCTGATCCGACGGATTTTGTTTAAATTGCATACGGCTTACCAGGGCAACCAGGAAGCATTCACGATAAAGCTGCGTCAACTGGAGATTTTATCCTTGCTAAGGGGAGAGGAGATCCAATCACAAATCATAAAAGAAGAACAAACCATGTCAGTTACAATAGATATCACCAAAGATTTAAGGTACCGGGAGGGCAAAGAAGAAGGTGTTCAACAGCAAAAGCTGTTAATGGTAAAGAAAATGCTCCAATCCGGAAGTTTCACCACTGCCCAGATCGCCGAATTCGCAGACGTGGAGGAAGCGTTCGTTGAAAATATTCAGCAGCAAATGGAAAAATAATTGCCACTGATAATAATCACCTATCACTAAAGATCTAAGATACCTGTTAGGTGAAGTAGAAGGTGCTCAAATGCGCTAATCCGGCACTTTTACCACCACCCGGATCGCAGAATTCGCAGACGTGGAGGTAGCATTCGTCGAAAACGTCCGGCAACAAATGAAGTAATCCTTACCACCTGCAACCTGTCTCCTTGCGCGGTAGTTCATAATCTCCAACGGCGCCTTGACTTTTGATTTTTCAATTTTATATTGTAAGTAAAACAAGGCGGATACTCCGGTGAGCTAATATCTACAGGTACATGGATCCCTTAATATCTTACAACAATTTGTATTGCTATATTTTGGACGAATCCGCTGAGATTGTTGGATCGGGTCTATGCTTCGATGGAGAGCCTATCCTTACTTGTACACATGTGGTAAATGTTGCCTTGGGGCGGGGAAAAAGAAAGGATAGGGGAGATTGTGGGAATGATCAGCATTGTCTTTCCGTTCAATGTAAGCTTTCCCGGTTTGAAGGCAGAGGGAATGGTCAAAGTTTACGGTTGGTCAAAAGAAATACAGTCAGCCGATAACTTTTTTGGAACCTCAAATTAAATAAAGAATGATCTGGCGATTTTCAAATTGACGAGTATAAAAGCAGAAGATCAGGACACACTGCGGAAGCAATCTGGGAAGTTGGAGTTTTTGATCGGTTCAATAACGGATGCCTCTTATCTGGCGGTGTGTAGAAACAAGAACAATCAACAACTCTCTGTGTCAGTGTCGGGCAAAATAGGCTTGCGGACAACCTCTCGGGGACATGCCTTTTACAGGCAAGCGAAAATACAAGGGAACATTTTTTTGCGCTTTCTTCCAGTGGCAGCCCGGTATTGGCTACCGTCAGATTATCGGAAGAAGAAGTCTATATCGGCATCGCAGGTTACCTGTCTTATATTGTCCAATTAGACACTACGGTCGACGCAAGGATACTTCATTGCGATACAATACAACATTTACTCGATCAGCACAACATCGGTTTAAACTTGGGAAGTCTGGATTTCGATGTGATTCGGGAGCAAAGGAGGACGGGGCAGGAACAACAAAAAATATGTTCGGATTGGGGGCAATTGTTCTTTGCGACAGATGTGCTGATCAACAATTGTCAGATCGATATATGTGCGGAGATAAGAATAGGTGTTAACTGATACGGCTGATGCTGCGGGATTAAATTTATGTTCAACGTTAAAACTTCCTCAAAAGGACTTAAAGAGCAATGACCGGAATTCATAAACAGTGGCGAAGTTTTATTGTCTTTATCGGGTGTTTGACTATAATTTTTTTTGGGGTCTACTACATAAACAGTAGGAGATTATTGCATGCACAAATGCAAAAGGTTCTTTATTTAGCGATAGATACTCCTTACAAGGGAAAGGTAATTTTGCATTATCGGTGTCCAGATGGAGAAAGGCTGACCTTCTCAAAAAACCAATCACTTGTTGTCGTAAAAAATGAACTTATACGACTGAATACCAACATAGATAGTTGTCAAATTGGTATATTGAATTTGCAAACTATTTCAGATTCGTCAAACCAAAATTTTTTTGTAAGCAAAAATCCAAGGTTATTGAATATTGAGAGAGTTACAGACGGAAACGCAGAAACTTGTAATAAGTCGATCATAATCAACATTGATTCTTGGCACAAAGAATTTGAGTGATTTTCTTAACCATAGTCTGAAATATTTAAATATTGCTCCCACCAAACTCAATTCCCCTAACAATAACCGTACTACTAACGGATATCACCTTTGCCCAACCTCTGCAAAAAAGAAATTCCCTTTTTCTCCAACACCGCAGGAGACTACCCCTGAAACCAAAACCCTCCCCACCAAACCATTTTATCCCTTCCGGTTCAAACAAGCCAATCAACCAATGGTCCGTTATAAGTCATAGCCTCCATTACCAGATGCCTGCGGGCCTGCGGCATCTACACCTTCATAGAAAACTCCGTAATCCATCTTTTCCTCTATATCCCGTTCCCAACCCGAAGGCATGATAAAGTGAATGCTTACCATGAAAATGTCCCGATATAAACGGAGGTGTTAGCGAGGGGCCATCACTTCACCATTATATGATTGACCAATAGTTTCGCCCCGGGTGCGATGGTAATTTTCCCTCCTTTTAAATGCAATGGTTTGTTCAGGATAAATTGTCCATTGGTGCCGGGTTGGATGACGATCTCCATGCCTTGTACAATATCTTCGGGAGGTACCTGGCTGTTCACCCAGTTGGCAGGGTCGCTGAAGTCACCATTTCCATTAAAGGTGTAAAGAGGCAGGGTCGCCGGAGCGACTTCCCCGGAGTATAATTCCTGGCCATATTGATAGCTGGTGCCTTTAAACCAAAGGTTGTTATGGGCAACACTAAAATTATCAAACGAAGTAATCCCGGCAAGTGCCGGATCATTGATCTGGTGTGTACCTGTGTCCGTTCCGTCTGACACCCAAAGCTGCTGATTGACCTCCATGTATAGCTTGCCGGCTACCTGAGCAAATTTGGCATTCACGTAGTTGCCATAATACGCCAGGGTGGGAGATAGGGATCCGGGGGAAATATCTTTGACCATTACGGTGCCTTCTGGTGTACCATCACTTTTCCATAGTTCGTTTCCATGAACCCCATCCTTGGCAAAGAAAAACAGTTGCCTGCCTACCGCTGTCAGGTTTCCAGGATCTGAGGATCCATAGGCCGGGTAAATGTCCTTAACGAGCCTGGCAATTTTCAAGGCTGTATCAGCAGCCCAGAGTTCACGACCTTCCAGATTTGAAATCGCTACAAAATAAAGATGGTCTCCGGCGGCTACCAGGTAATTGGCTCGAGTGTATGCTCCGGGCAAAGGTTCAGCCACCTTTTTACCATCTGTTATCACCGACACATTTTCGTAATTATCCGCAATAAAGCAAAGTTTGTTTTTGAATGGGGTGATATAACCGGGATTAATGATGGGCTGCCCGGAGTTGTCTGTGACTTTAAAAGTTCCGGCCACCGTCCCATCACTTCTCCATAACGCATTGGAAGGAATACCTGTATAGGTGGTAAAATACAGGCTGTTTCCCACCGCAACCGGGGAAGACTTACCATCGGGGTATAGATTATTATGAACGACATCTGATACGAGGGCGAAGGTTCCTGCCGTGGTGCCGTCACTGCGCCACAGCGTCCATGTACCCGGCACCCCGTTGGTATACAGTACAAAATACAACAGATTGCCGGTAGCTTTCTGCCACCATAGAGATGTGTTTACGCCTGTAAAATCTTTGATCAGTTTTGCCTGCAGTGTATTCGCATCCAAACGAAAAAAACCGGTTTTGCCGGTTGAACTATCGATGCCAAAACTGTAGATGGAATCTTCCTTCACCAGCAACGGGTAAATGCCTGAATAATAATCTGTAGGAGCAAATCTGCCTGTAGCCACAGTACCGATATTGCTGCCGTCAGATTTCCAAAGGTTTAGCGGCAATCCGTCAGAGGATCGCGCAGTAAAAAAAAGGCTGTTTTTGTAAGGGGTAATTGCCGTGATGCCGGCGGATGCCGATGCATGCTGGTTAATGTCTTTTACCATTACGGTGCCGGCAGCGGAACCATCACTCGCATATAGTTCATACCCGGCCGAACCAAACGCGCTAAACAACACTTTATTTCCGACTTTGGCAAACGCTGAGCCGTTCCCGGCATTTGAAGGATTAGGCCCCGAAAGGATGTCTTTGACCAGTACGGTGCCGGCAACTGTTCCGTCCGATTTCCATAACTCCCTGCCATGAAGACTGTCGGTACCATCAAAGTATACCGTACCACCTGCGGCCGAGAGGTTATTTATATTTGATGGCATGTCTGCCAGCCGAGCGGTGCCTTGAGCACTGCCGTCAGAGGTATATAGCTGGTAACTATAGCTACCGCTGGTAGCAGCATAAACACTCGCTGTAAAAAATAAACGGCTGCCCGATTGCATCAGCTTCGAAATCCAGCAGCCACTGTCTGTTGTAATGTGCTTAACCAGTGCAATACCCGTATCAACCTGCATATCATACTGGTACAGGCCGGTGGTAAACTTATCCGCGTAAGCGAGAAAATAAAGGCGGTTATTATTGCGAACCAGGGGAGAATAGGGGATCAGGGAAACATCGCCTTTTATCTGCACTCCATTACCCGGTTCAGTTGTACCGGCGTAAAGTTTAAAAGCTGTGTTGGATCTTGCATGGGCTGCGAAGTAAAACCGGTCGTTCAGCCCTGCAACAGGCAGATGAGGTTCATACGCGTCGTCATTCAATGACCGGGTGCCTTGTTTTGTACCATCGCTCACCCAGAAGCGTATCGCGGCTCCCTGTACCGATGGATCGTAACGATCAACGGCCATTAGCAGTTTATCGTTAGTGCCACACATCCAAAGGATCGAATATGCAAAATAATCCTTGGCAAAGTCTAGGAAAGCAATGGTGCCTTCTTTCGTGCCATCGGATTTATACAATTGACCTCCTGCAAAGAAATACAGGCTATTGCCGGCGACCGTAAGATACTGGGGGCGTTGACTAACTGCAAAAAGTAAGGTTGTGCCGGCAGAAGTACCGTCGGACATCCAGACACCCGCTGAACTTTCATTCACAGCGGTAAAAAATACTCGGTTGTTGAAAAGCACCAGCTCCTGGGGGTTTCCATCTTTCTCACCGGAAAAAATATCCGCTACCATTGAAGTGCCGGCAGCAGTTCCATTACTTTGCCAGAGTTCTTTTCCATGAATTCCATCATCGGCCACAAAAAAAGCGGCCCCGTTCAGTACCACATATGGTCTTAATTCATCACTATAAAAAAATGTTGGCGTGTTACTGACCGGTGAAGAATTTTTACTGGTATTGATATCCTTTACCAGGTGAAACTGTTGTGCGCGTAATTGATTGGAAAAAATAAGCGTGGTTAACGTTATGGAAACAAGGGCGAGAACAACCTTCATATAAAGCAGTTTAGGGTGATCCGTGAAAATATTTAAAAACCCGTTAGGGAGAAAATTTAATTTACATGCTTAACGTCCGATAGCATGTTTTTCTGCGTAGAGAGAAATCTGCAGTAAGACTACATTGCTAACACAGTTAATGCCTTTGTTTTTGGATATCTTTGTGTCCGCCGTCGTGTATATTAATTGTTGCATGCAAGCATATTGACACCCTATTCAATTGAAGTGACTAATGTTAACGGAACAAGAAGTAAATAAAATATTTTCCTGGCTTCCTTATAGAGACAGTTGGACTGTTGACAGAAATCAAATTGACGACAACACACAACAAAAGTATTTGCAATAGCGTGGGCCAAGGGAACGCGCTTTGTCAACAGTAATCCTGTTCCGCTACAGTTCTCGGCTGACAAAACGCTTTTGAGCATTTGTAATTATTTTTGGCAAAACAAATAAATCAACTTCGGTATCAACGAGACAGAACAAAGGATATCTTGCCATTGCAAATACTTGGACGTTAGCAGTAAACTGTTGGCTCCAGTCCTTTTTTTAAGCAGCGCTTATTATATGAAAAAAGTTATTCTCGCAATTGTGATAAGCAATATTTTATTAGCTAGTTGCAGCAGGACTTTTCCTTGTTACAAACAATCCATTACACCAGTCTTTATTGGGTTTGATTTATCCGATCTTGACACACTCATTATTCGGGAATATAAAAAAGATGGCAATTTTCTTACTCTTTTGGATACAACTTTAATTGTTACTGATAGCAGAATTTTACAATATAGTACATCAAATGATACAACAATTGTTGAGTTAAACAGGATAAGTGACGGACCGATGTACATCTATCCGAACTATGATTGGCAAGTGTATGTTCCATCAACCAATACAACGATTTCGATAGCGGGCTTTATCAGTCCCCAAACGGAGCAAAAATGCGTTCTTGGAGGAGACCTTTGTCCCGCTTGTGTCAACCCGATTTATTCTTTTACTCAAAATGGAATACAAATCACGCCCGAGTATGGACCAGTCCCATTCGGTGGCGGTAGTCATTATCTGACCTATGTTCATCGGTGACGATTACTTTTTTTAAAAAAGGCTAAGTGATACCTGATGCACACAAACCGTTTGGGTAAGATGTGTTTTGGGAACCTACGGATAAACTCATCAGGGCTTATGGGCATCAGTTTTGTCGTGCCGTTCCTAACAACAATGAGTTGCTTAAACTACCCATAGCTTCTTCCTCCTCATCTCTTTAAGACTACCAAAAAGAAACCGCAGTCACACGAACCCAAAGTAAGACGGATAAAGGCCGGCCTATGTAGCCATGCTCATTCGCGTTTATGCCGGTCTCCTTTGGTGCGTGGGTAATGAGAAAAAACATGTCAGGGAATTCTTGTGAAAGAATAAGCTGCATTTCTTAATTGATTTTACTTGCACCGCCAAGCCGGAAGACACTTATATTTTTGAATTCCGCGTTATGTCCTTCACTATCTGCGTGTACACGAATTTTCGTTGCGGTCACGTTTTTTAAAAGCTGGATATGTTTATGACCGACAGAAGTTCCTTCCGCTATTTTTTTCCATTGCCCGTTCAGCAACGCTTCAATTGTATAATTGCGGATCTTTTCTCCTTTTGCAATGTTTTCTTCAAGTACAATACAATTGAATGTACTGGCGGTGTTGCCGAGCGATAACTCGATGAGGTCACCTGTTGCTGCTTGTTGGTAAACCGGGTGGGCAAATTCTTTTCGTAATGCATCGCCAAAGGCAGTGAGTCTTGCCACATCCTCTTCAGGCACCAGGCCGGTTGTATCGATCACCATCCCAAGGAGCATGTTGGCATTCCTGCCAACGCTGGTATGATATTTTTGAAGTAATTGCTCCACGGTAAGCAAATGTTGCGCTTTGCCCTGCCAGAACCATCCTCCCTGCCAGCCATCTCTGAGTGGAAAGTCGGCCTCCCCGGGGCACCAGAGTTTTCCTGCTTGATCAGCTTCCATTACCGCCGCGTTTGGAGGAAAACGTGCACTCATAGCAGGATCAGCCGGCCCTAATTGGTATTTAGCAACGATGTTTTCAGGTTATCATAAATTTAAAACTACTGAATTTCGGCTACAGACTACAATGAAGAAGATGTATGTTTAATTGCCGATAGGGCATTGGGACACATTCAACGTTCTGACCATCTGGTAGCCTGAAACAAAAGATAGCCTTAAATGGATTTATTGGTAGACAGCCCATGTGCGTTGAGCCCTATCCGTACCCTAAAAAACTTGGGGTTTGGGGCAAAGCCCCAAAAGGATGATTCGTGAAATTGCTTGATGTGTGATTGTCCTTTGTAATCGCTGCCAAAAACTTCACCCGAGCATCACCCGCCTAAAAACGCTTGCATTTGCCGCTGTCGTTTATTAATTTAACGGTAACACAGACGCTACGGGATAGTTTGTCCCGCCTGATCTGTATGCCAGGAACATGAAACAACATCACAAGGGGTGGCTGATCGGAATGTTGAAGACGTCCGGAAGCAAGCGTGAGCGTTTGACAAATGGACGCTACGCTGATGAGAGGCATCTCCAAAATCAATACTCACCGGACGAGTTACCTTACCGTCAAAAAATAAGGTCAACGAAAAAGTTCTAATAAGCTTCTTTTTGCGTTGAGCATTGGCAACAGTTGCAAACAAAACTTTCAATACCATTTGTCACAGGTTGAGAAAAGAAGTAAATCTGAGATATCTTCCGAAGATCGCCTCATGCTGGACAATACCTATGCCAGTGAGCACAGCTTAGCCAGTGATATAAGGCTTATCATTAAAACCATACCCGCTTTGTTTCAAGAAGAAAATGTTTAGCATCTTTTAGCCTAACCAGGAACTATAACTGTCTAGAACATAGATAAACCGTTTCTGGTCAAATGCAGCATGCCAGCCTATACTAGTCATTACGATACCAAACTGTAAACAAATCGTCTGTTGAACTTTTGCTGTACGTCTGGACATATCTTCCTGTTATTTTCAAGAATACCAAATGGTCCTTACCTTGCTTAGGTCATTTTTGAATGGTTAAAAAAGCACACAAAACAGTAGAATAATTGGATGTTTTCTCACGCATAAAAATCCACTTTTGATATAATCTCTTGATCATACTTCGCTTGAAGCGACGGTTGTTTGCCTGATAATTTTTTAATACTTAAAACTACCGTCATGACAGTAACAACCGGCACCACAACCATAAGGCATCCGTTGCAGCCTTTAATCCCGGAGGAAATCATCAAAACAGTATCCGTATTGATTGCTGAAAAAAAACTGGACAGAAGCACCACGCGTTTTGTTTCGGTATCGTTGAAAGAACCGCCAAAGGACGAAGTGTATAATTTTAAAGAAGGAGGTTTAATTGAGCGATACACTTTTTCCGTGCTGTTGGATAGCATTTCAGGAAAAGTATTTGAGGCGGTTGTTTCACTTGCGGATAAAGCAATTATTTCCTGGGATGAGATAGAAGGTGTGCAGCCTACCATGACGGCCGATGAACAGGTGGAGTGTGAAGAAGTGGTAAAGAATGATCCGGCTTTTCAGGCCGCGATCCTAAAGTATGGTATCACCAATCCTGACCTGGTAATGGTGGATATCTGGACGGCTGGAAACTATGGCGCAGAAGAAGAAAGCTCCTTACGTTTGGCAAGACCACTTTGTTTTGTCCGCACCGATGAAACAGACAACGGGTATGCACATCCGATAGAAGGCCTGCGGCCGGTTGTTGACCTGAATGCTATGAAGGTGATACGCGTAGAAGAATTCGACATGACGACGATTCCTCCTGAAGCCGGTAATTACCGCGCTGATAAAATAAAAACATTCAGGGGCGGATTAAAACCACTGGAAATAATTCAGCCGGAAGGCCCAAGCTTTACTGTTAACGGGTACGAAGTAAACTGGCAGCAATGGAATTTTTATATCGGGTTTGGTTCCAGGGAGGGGCTTACGCTGCATAACCTTACCTATGATGATGGTGGCAATATTCGCCCGGTATTATACAGGGCATCACTTTCGGAGATGGTCGTTCCTTACGGCGATCCCGGCCCCACACAGAATAAGAAAAATGCTTTTGATACAGGCGAGTACGGCATGGGGCAATGTGCCAATAGTTTAACACTTGGCTGTGATTGCCTGGGTTATATCAAATACTTTGATGTGGTATTGAATGATAGCCGCGGCAATCCCTTCGTGATACAGAATGCCATTTGCATGCATGAAGAAGATTATGGTATTCTTTGGAAACATACCGACAGGCGTAGCGGGCATGCGGAAGTGAGACGTTCCAGGAGGCTGGTGGTCTCTTCCATCTCTACCGTTGAAAATTATGAGTATGGTTTTTTCTGGTACCTCTACCAGGATGGCAACATACAATTCGAGATCAAGCTTACGGGTATACTTTCGCTGGGTGCGCTGGATGCAGGTGTAAAACCAAAGTATGGTAATATGGTGGCGCCGCAATTATATGCGCCCAATCACCAGCACTTTTTTAATATGCGGCTTGATTTTGACCTGGATGGTACCAATAATTCGGTATACGAATTAAATGTGGTTGCAGACGACCCCGGCGATTACAATCCTTACGAAAACGCTTTTTATGCAAAGGCAACCTTGCTGGAAACCGAACAGAAAGCCCGCAGAAATATGAACCTCGAATCGGCCCGTACCTGGAAAATTGTTAACCCTTCACGTAAAAATGCCATGGGTGAACCGGTAGGTTACAAGTTTATGCCGGGCGATAATTGCTTTCCTTTTGCATCAAAGAATGCCAGTTGGTACAGGCGTGCGGGGTTTGTACAAAACCATCTTTGGGTGACCCCTTTTAACGAAAAGGAATATTTCGGTGCGGGTGATTACCCCAACCAGCATGCCGGTGGTGATGGGCTTGTAAAGTGGACAGCAGCCGACCGCAATGTTGTTGATACAGATATTGTGGTATGGTACACCATGGGGCATACGCATATTCCACGACCTGAAGATTACCCGGTAATGCCTGCCGCCTATATCGGCTTTTTCTTAAAGCCCAATGGCTTCTTTAATGCCAATCCTTCCAACGATTTGCCTCCGGCTGAAAAGAAAAAATCATCCACGGAAAGCAATGGCCAGTCTTGCTGTTCCTCACATTAAAACTAACCCATGTTCAGAAAACTATCGCTCATAGGATCATCTGTTGTATGGATTTTGTTACCCAAGTGCAGCGCCTGCTTAATGGCTTATATGGGCCTTTTCAGTGCGCTGGGCCTGGGGCGGCTGGTACAAAATGCTTACACACTTCCGGTGATCAAAATTTTGTTGCTGATAAACTTAATTGTGTCTGTGTATTTATCAGTGAAAGATAAATTGTATGGATATGCTGCCATCAGCCTGAGATCGGCCGTTGTATTTGTAATTAATAAATTATATTTTGAATCTACAGCTGTCAACGTGGTTACCTGTGCTGTGCTTATCATCGCCGCAATGCGGATCCGGTTACTGGGTGTGCGCCAGAAAAAATGCCTTTTTGATGGCAAGCGGAAAATGGCTTGTTAGTTCAGGCCATTGCATAAGAATCAACCCCTGCTTCCAGAAACCTTTTGCGGTATTCTTTAGGATTAAGCCCGGCAATCCTGCGGAAATGTTTGTAAAAATTAGAGAGGTTTTCAAAGCCACTGTCAAAGCTGATTTGCGATATACTTTTGTCATCGCTCATCAGCAGCTTACAGGCATGACTTATTCGCACCTCTGTAACATAATCGGAAAAACGCTTGCGTGTATGGTGCCTGAAGTACCGCGAAAAAGCGGCATTGCTCATGTGCACCAGGCCGGCTATTTCCTCTACGTATATTTCGCGGTGGAAGTTGTTGCGTATATATTCAAAGATGGTTTTGATGCGGCTTCCGTCTTTGATGTTAGACGCTTCCCGTGGTTTGTTTTCATTGAAGCCTGATGCCAGCAACGGCACAATATCGTCTTCACTCTCTGAAAGCTTTATCAGGATATCCAAAAGGCTTACAAGACGATGCGGCGCGCTCTCGGTGGACATACTGTAAAGTTTGTTAATGATATATTCCCGTATGTTTCCATGGATCTCCAGCGCCAGCCTCGAGCTGTTCAGTAACCGGTGCACCAGTTTCATTTCCGGCAGTTCAAAAAAATTTCGCCCCAGAAAATCCTCTGTAAAATGAATGAAAATAGAGCTGGCTTCACGCTTGCCGTTTTTGCGGTAATACTCCGCGTTGTTACGAAAAAAGTGCGGCACGCGTGGTCCGATGAGCATCAGTTCCCCTTCATGAAACTCACTCACTTTATCGCCGATGAATTTGGTGCCGCTGCTTTTGTCAATCATCACCAGTTCATATTCCTCATGAAAATGCCAGGGCTTGTCAAAATACGGGCAGAGCCAGTTGTTATATAGAAAAGACGTTTCGTTGATCAGCGGAAGTTTATGCAGTTGTGGCCTCATATGCAACATTTTCGGAAGTTCCATGTCAATTTAATTTTTTTTCAGAATAATAAAAAAATCATATCAAAAAAGTATAAAAACATACGAGAAAAAGACAAAAACACCCGGTTGTCCGGCTCTATATTTGTTTTGGGCAACCTTTGTTTCGTATAACAGGCTGCACCCACTGCAACAAACGAACTGTTTCACCATTTGAAAAAGCTCATGAATACAAATATTAGCGGGTTTAAAAAATGCCTGATCGTTGCCGGCCTGGCTGCTTTATGCGCGAATGGATTTGCGCAGCAAACGGGCAAACCCAAAGCCCGGCTGATCCCTTCTGAAAAATTTCTTTTCAATTCGTTTGTTGACTGCAACATGGCCACCGTTTGGATAAAAGATACTTTTCGCATTTTTCCCGGTAAATATGGGGAAGATCCCTTGTGGGGAGATGCGCATGAATTAAAGTATGCAAGCGGGGCAACGGTGGATGAGGTATTTGGTAAACCTTCGGATGCTTTTACAGAACCTTCGATGCCGCACAATGCTAAGCCGGGTAACACCGGTCTGCATGGTGCAGTATGGTTTGAAACATTGTATAAAGATCCCAATGATCCTGCGGATAAAACATTGTATGCGTTATACCACAATGAAAATTATCCTTCCACATTTCCATATGATGCGGTAAGCGGTAAAGGATATCGTGATGAGAAGTGGCCTGAAGGACTTAAGGGCCCTGAAACAAAAACTGCCGTTTGCCGTATCGGTATTATGAAGTCGACTGATGGTGGCAGGAGCTGGCAGGACAAGGGCATTTTATTGGAAGATGATCAGCCAAGGCTTATCCTTCGCCCGCACAACACGGGTATCAATTTTGCCGGTGGCAATGGCGACCCGTCAGCTGTTGCAAGTGGCAAATATCTCTATGTTTTTTATGGTGAATATGGTTATCCCGGTGTATATGATTCTGCAACCTATTCCAGGGAAGCAGAGTGGGCGGGGCAGTGCATCAGCATTGCACGTATTGCGCTTGCTGATCTTGATGATCCTACAGGAAAAGCCTTCAGGTGGGATGGTACTGCTTTCAGCGCTGTCTATGACAGTACGGGGAAGCCTGTCAGGAATATTCAGATCCCTCTTGCGGCAGGTGGCGGCCCGGCCTCCTCGCCAACAGGAAAATATTACTGGGGCCCGTCCGTTAGCTGGAACAGTTACCTGCAATGCTGGGTAATGCTGATGGCCAAAGCGGAAGGCCCTTCCTGGAAAGGTGGTGATATCTATATCTCTTACAATAAAAACAAAGACCTTGATGGAAGTCATTCGCAGGAATGGTCAACACCGGAGCTATTGATCTCCAAGCCCGGTCATATTGTATGGTATCCATCCTTGCAACCTGTAAACAACAAAGAAGACCGGAATAAGAAATTTACATCGCTGCATCTTGGACGCAATGCAAGGTTGTTTTATAAGGATATGCACGACGATAAAAGTGAGTACCTCTCCGAATATCTCATCACGTTTGAAAAATAGTTTTCCTCCATACCCGGTTTATCAGGTCTTGCCGGAGGCATGTTAAAAAAGGATAAGTAATCGCGGAATAAGTAAACATTTCGGTGTACCGGGAAAGGTAATTTTATCCCGGGACTTGACTATTGCTTCACCAAATAAATATTGCTTATGATCAGGAATGGATCTTCACCCGGCCGCCATATCCGGGTTAGTACAATGCTGCTGCTGTTTTGCTTAAGTATGTTGTATGCGGTTGCCCAGGACGCAGGCGGCACACGCACCATTGAGGGCAGAATCACCGACTCCAAAGGCGCTCCGTTATCCGGTGTTACCGTTCAGGTAAAAGGAACATCCACAGGCACCGTTTCAGACAAAGATGGGCTATATAAGGTACGCGCTGCGGATACGGCTACCATTGTTTTTTCTTTTGTGGGATTTACAACAAAAGAGCTGGCGGCAAAAGGACTTAACAGCATTGATGTAACACTGGAAGATGAGAACAAAACGCTGAATGATGTAGTGGTGGTAGGGTATGGAACGCAAAAGAAAGTAAATGTGATAGGCTCGGTGGTTACGCTGGGTTCCAAAGAGATTACTGCAGCCCCGGTATCAAATGTAACCAATGCACTGGCGGGCCGTTTGCCTGGCGCAGTGGTACAGCAATCGAATGGAGAACCGGGTAAAGATGGTGCTTCCATCCTGATCCGCGGGCAGGGCACCCTGGGCAATAGCGAACCCTTGGTGGTAATTGATGGGGTGCTGGGCCGCGACATTAACTCTGTAAATGCAAACGACGTGGAAAGCATCAGTATACTTAAAGATGCTTCAGCTGCTATCTATGGTGCAAGAGCGGCAAATGGGGTAATACTCATCACCACCAAAAAGGGCAGGGCGGGAACACCTGTAACAGTGAACTATAGTTTTTTCCAGGGATTTTTATCGCCTACCAAACTGCCTAAAATGGCGGATGCCGCAACCTATGCGGAAATGATCCGTGAAGTGCAGACTTATGCGGGTGTAGACGAATCCAACATGAAGTATTCAGAAGCTGATATTGATAAATATCGTTCCGGTGCTTACCCCTGGACGCATCCCAACACCAACTGGTTTAATGCTGCGCTGGCAGGCCACAGCCTTTCCTCCAATCACAATGTTTCCGTAAGTGGCAGCACACAGGCCATCAATTATTATGTGTCTTTTGGTGCCCAGCAGGATGGTGGCATCTTTAAAAATTCAGCAACCAATTACAACCGTTACAATATTAAAGCAACCTTTGATGCCAAGGTGAATGAATACCTTACGCTGGGCCTTGACTTAAACGGCATACAGGAGAACAGGGATTATCCATCAACAACTGCCGAGTTTACTTTTGACGGTGCTGTAAAAAGTTTGCCTACCTCACCCGCTTATTATCCAAATGGTTTGCCCGGCCCCGATATTGCTTACGGCCAAAACCCTGTGGTGACTGCAACATCGCAAACCGGATTTGACGAATCCAAACGGTACAGGCTTAATACCATCATCAGCGCCAATCTTAAAATACCTTATGTTACGGGACTAACTGCACAAGGCTATTATGCTTATGATGTGAATGTCGGTCAGCGCAAATTGTTCCAGACACCCTGGACTTTATACCAGCTGGATGACGCAGCTTATCTGGCCGCAGGTAATACCGGCGTGGAAGATGGATCAGCGTTCCTGGTGGGTTCATTAAAAGGGGTTACTGAACCATGGTTGCGCAATTATTATGATGATGCCCGCAATAAAACACTCAACCTGAAACTGGATTACACCAAAAGTTTCGGCAAGCACAATGTAAATGCCTTTGCTGCTTACGAAAGCATGGACTACCAGGAGAAAGGCACCAACGCTTACCGCCGCTATTTTGTGAGCGACCAGTTGCCTTATCTTTTTGCTGGTGGTGACAATGAAAAAGACAATGGAGAATATGTAACGCTGGATGCACGGAAAAACTACTTCGGCAGGTTGAGTTACAACTACAACGAAACTTACTTACTGCAATTCTCTTTCAGGCGGGATGGTTCTATTCGTTTCTCCAAAGAGAGCGGTCGTTGGGGCAACTTTCCGAGCGTATTGGCCGGATGGAACATCTCCAATGAAAAGTTCTGGCAGGATCATATAAAGTTCGTCGATTTCTTTAAGTTGAAGGCATCCTGGGGCAAACTGGGTAACGACCTGGTAGACCCGTTCCAGTACCTCTCTTCTTATGCCGTAAGCACCGGGGCTGTACTGGGCTCGGGACGCACCTATTATTCCGGTCTCGCATTAGATGGTGCCCCCAATCCTTACATTACCTGGGAAGTTGCTACGGTATGGAACGCCGGCTTCGAATCTTTTCTATTCAACAGGAAGCTTAGTTTAAATGCTGACTTCTTTTTACAACGCCGCAATAACATCCTTGTTCAGCGCAATGCTTCTGTGCCCAACTACACCGGGTTGGTATTGCCTGATGAAAATTTTGGTATAGTAGAAAACAGGGGTGTAGAAGTTGCGTTGGGTTATACAGGTAGAAGCAGGGATTTCTCTTATACCATCAACGGCAACTTTGCTTATGCCCGCAACAAGATTATCGACTTTGATGAACCGGCACGTCAGGTACCCTGGCAGGTGCTTACCGGTCACCCTCAGGGAACGGAGCTCGTTTATAAAGCCATCGGAATTTTCAAAAATGAGGAGGAGATCAGCAAGACTCCACATGTTGGTGGTGCAAGGCCCGGTGATATCATTATCGAAGACTATGATGGCGACGGGGAGATCACTGCGAATGACCGTATCCTCAACCAGAAGTCCGTTAACCCGGAAATCACCTATGGCTTTTCTATAAACCTGCAATATAAAAACTGGGCATTGAGTGGTCTTGTGCAAGGTTCGGCCAATGCCATGCGCAGGATGTATTATGAACTGCAGGGCTTTGCCGGAAATTATTTTGAATACGATGCAAACGGCCGCTGGACGCCGGACAATATCAACGCTTCCAAACCCCGCGCATTTGACAGGAATGATGCTTACTGGAGAAGCAATTATGTTACTACGTATTCCTATCAAAGTGCATCTTATGCAAGGCTTAAGAATATCCAGCTGAGCTATACGCTTCCTGCCGCGATGCTGAAACCGATCCTGTTAAAAAGCGCACAGGTTTATGTGTCTGGTCAAAATTTATTCCTGTTGTACTCAGGTAATAAATACGTTGATCCTGAAATGGGTGGTATCAGAACCGGTAATGCTTCGAAAGATTACAGCGGCAGCGGGTTTACTTTATATCCCGTTATGAAAACCTATGCAGTAGGTGTGCGCATTACCCTGTAACAACATTTTTAGTCGCTTAAAAAAAGAGTATGAAACTTACGATAAATAAAATATGGCTTGCGGTACTTATCATCTTCATCGGCGCAGGCTGTAATAAATCACTGCTGGATAAAACAGCCCAAGATAAATATACCGAAACACAGGTGTGGACAGACATCAATCTTGCAGACAGGTACCTGCTGGATAATTACAACAACAGTCTTACAGGTGCTTTTGGTTATCTTTCATTTGCGTCTATCACAGATGAGTCGCATGATACACATGCTTTCGGAACAGAGAACTACCTGCAGGGCAACATCACATCCAGCAATACCAGTCCGTTTGGCATCTGGGCATTTAACTACACCACCTGGGATGCGATGTATAACAACATACAAAAGCTGAATATTTTCCTTGCCAATATTGATAAAGTACCCGATGCTTATCCTGAAGCAGAGAAGCCGGGTATTACTGCACAGGCTGGCCGGATGAAGGGAGAAGCGTTGTTCTTAAGGGCATTCTGCTATACACAACTGGCCCGTAACTATGGCGGTGTTATCCTGGTGACCGAACCATTTACCATTGGTGCAGATTACCTGTCTCAAACAAGAGCTGACTTTAAAGAAACGGTTGACTTTATTGCGGGTCAGTGCGATGACGCGGCAGCTTTGCTGGAAGATAAAGCCGGCATGGAAATGGGCCGCGCCACCAAAGGGTCGGCGCTTGCGTTAAAGTCAAGGATCCTGCTTTTTGCAGCAAGTGATCTTACCGCCGATGGCAGTGCGGAAACGGAATACGTTGGTTATAAAGGGGCGGACAGGGCCGCGCTTTGGACTGCAGCGAAAAATGCAGCGAAAGCGGTGATAGACCTGGGAACTTATCAGTTGACTAACTTTGGAGCACCCGATGCGGCTGCTGTTGCTGAGAACTTTTATAATTTCTTCAAAGCAAAAGATCTTTCAAGCCCTGAAGTGATCTGGGGTAAACTGTTTCTCAAAAACGTGGGTACCCGTAACCAGATGAACCTCATCAATGGCAGTAATGGTTTTGTGATGTATGGTTGTAATGCCCCCACTGCCAACCTTGTAGATGCTTTTGAAATGGCAGATGGTTCTAAATTCGCCTCGCATTATACCATTGATGGCAACGGATTATACCGCAACGTTTCAAACAAGTATACTTCGCCGAATATCTATTACAACCGTGAGCCGCGTTTTTATGCAACCATTTTGTACGATAGTGCGTTATGGTTAAAACGATATGCTGATCTGCAGCCCCGTGACCCGCTCGGTATTTATGACAGGCGTACACGTGTAACCATCCAGGGTGGACGGGAGATAAGCCGTATCTACGGGATAGACACCAGGCAGGGGCCTGTTGATGGCGATGACGGAACCTACACAGGTTATACATTTAAGAAATACCAGGATAACGAAGTGTACGGTACGGAAGCAAATAACAATGAGAATGTATGGATCGAGTTCAGGTACGCGGAAATTTTGATGAACTATGCTGAAGCCTGTTTAGGACTGAATGAACAAGCCGAAGCGGCCACCTACATCAATATGGTTCGTAACCGTGCAGGGCTTCCCAATTTCACCGCTGATGCAAAAACGGCTTTGCAGCACGAGCGACAGGTAGAGTTTGTACATGAAGATATCCGCTGGTATGATATGCGCAGGTGGAAGATACTCAACCAAACCATGGCTGATGCAAAAGGTGTAGATATTATAGAAACCAATAACAGGGACAATAACACCGTTACCACAACCTGGCGACAGATATTTGTGCAAAGCCGCGGCCCGGTTCAAAACAAAATGTACTGGGTTCCCATCCCGATAGATGAAATGAACAGGGCGCCGCAGTTGGTGCAGAATCCCGGTTACTAATACAGGTCATTAAAAGAAACACTATGTTTTGTATATCGAATCGTTTCAGAAAGTATCGTTTGTTAGGCACGTTGCTTTTAACCAGCCTGGTTGCTTTTGGCGCAGATACCTTGCAGGTATGTTCTCCTTCGGGAAAGATATGTGTAAAGGCATGGATGGGTAACGGACTCATGTATGGTGTGTTTGCTGAAGGTGTGCCTTTGCTCGAAGCTTCAACAATAGACCTGCAGATCGTTGACAAAGGCGCTTTATCGCTGGACAATAAAATAAAATCATCTGCCGTAAAAAAGGTCAGTGAGCAGATCGTCAGTCCCGTTCCGGAAAAACGCAAACTGATCAAAGACGAATATAGTTTGCTAAGCATTGCATTCAGGCAGCCATATAAAATTGAGTTCAGGGTATACGATGATGGTGTTGCCTATCGCATCTTAACGTTGTTCAAAGATTCTGTTTCGGTGAAGGCCGAAGTAGCCAGGTTAAATTTCTCCGGCTCGCCCTCTGTTTATTTTCCAGAAGTAAAGAAAAGAGGAGATGCCGATATTTTTCATACCAGTTTTGAAGAAGAATATCCCTTGCGCAAAATGGACAGCATCCCGGTTGGAACCATGGGTTACTCTCCCGTGTTGGTGGCTGGTTCATCCGGTTATAAAATTGGTGTAACAGAATCGGATCTGGAACAATATCCTGGTATGTTTCTTGGCGGCACGGGTGCAGCCGCATTGCAAGGCGTTTTTGCAGGCTACCCGGTTCAGGAAGAATCAACGGGTGGTTTATACTCCCAGATGAAAGTGACAAAGCGTGCTGATTATATAGCCCGTATTGCAGGGCAACGCAGCCTGCCCTGGCGTGCCTTGCTGATTGCAAAAGAAGACAGGGAACTGCCCGGTAATGACCTCGTTTACAGGCTGGGTTCACCGTCACGCGTGGCCGATCCATCCTGGATTAAACCCGGTAACCTTACGGATGAATGGATCATCGATATCAACCTGTTTAATGTTCCGTTTAAGTCCGGCCTCAATACCGCTTCCTATCTCTATTACATAGATTTTGCCAAGCGTTTTGGTTTCGACCGCATCATGATGGATGCGGGCTGGAGCGATAACAATGACCTCTTCAGTATTACACCTTCCATCAATATGGATTCTATTGTGGCCTATGCAAAACAGCAGGGTGTGGGACTGGCGATGTGGACACTCGGGATGACGCTTGACCGGCAACTCGACAGTGCATTAGCGCAATTCAATAAATGGGGAGTTGAGTTTATCATGACTGATTTTATGGACAGGGATGATCAGAAAACAGTCAGCTTCTATCACCGTGTAGCCAAGGCCTGCGCGGAACATAAGATCATGATCATGTATCACGGGGCCTTTCCTCCCAAAGGCTTTAACCGTACCTGGCCCAATGCGGTTGCAAGGGAAGGTGTGTTGGGTTCCGAGTTTAATAACTGGAGTGACCGCGTAACGCCGGCCCACGATCTTACATTGCCTTTCACGCGTATGCTTGCGGGCGGCTTCGATTATGAACCCGGACTGCTGAACAATGCCACTAAAAAGGGCACGCGGCCTGTGGCGGGAGTAGTTACCAGTCCCGGTACACGCAGCCACCAGCTGGCTATGTTCGTTGTATATGACAGCCCGATGCAGATATTCTCCGGTAACCCTTCTGAGGGTATGCGTGAACCTGAGTTTATGGAGTTGCTGGGTGGGTTGCCTACCTGCTGGGATGAAACAATCATACAGGACGCAAAAGTGGCTGAATACATTGTTACTGTCAGGAAAAAAGGAGATAGCTGGTTTGTTGCCGGTATGAATGACTGGCAGCCGCGTGACCTTGAAATAAAGTTTGACTTTTTGGAGGAAGGCGAGTTTAAGGCTACGATATGCACGGATGGTATCAATGCTGATCGTTATGCAGCGGACTATCATATTGAAAAGAACAAAACGGTCCGCAAAACTGATTCGATGAAGATACACCTGGCGCCCGGTGGCGGTTTCCTGATACGCCTGGATAAATAGACAGGCATTTAGATCCCTTTAATAAAAACGACTATGAACATTACAGAAAGGTTTGCCGGAAAAACGGCGCTGGTAACAGGCAGTGCGGATGGTATTGGAAAAGGGGTGGCGTGGAGGCTGGGGCAGGAAGGGGCGAAGCTCGCTTTACTGGATATCAATCCAACGCTGCTGGAAAAGACGCTCGCTGAAATGAGAGATGCAGGCGTCGATGCAAAAGCGTATACGGCCGATATTGCGGTGGAAGAACAGGTGGCAACAGCATTAACGCAGGCGGAAAAGGACTTCGGCAATATAGACGTGGTGGTGAATGCTGCCGGCATTGTAGGGCCAACCAGCACGAACATCACAGAATTCAGTTCAGATGATTTTGATCATATCTACAGGGTTAACCTGCGCGGTAGTTTTTTAATTGCCAAGTATAGTTTGAAGGTGATGAAGAAAACTGGCAAAGGCAGGCTGCTGCTGATCGCGTCTATTGCCGGCAAGGAGGGTAACCCGGGAATGGTTGGTTACTCATCCACCAAAGCTGGTGTGATAGGTCTGGTAAAAGCGGTAGGTAAAGAATTTGCCGACAGCCAGATTACGGTGAATGGCCTTGCCCCCGCCGTGATAAAAACAACCATGAATGAAAATACTTCTCCCGAGCAACTGGCTTATATGACGGCTAAAATACCGATGAAAAGATTGGGTACGGTTGAAGAGGTAGCAGCCATTTCATGTTATATTGTGTCGGATGAAAATAGTTTTTCAACGGGGTTTGTGTATGACATTTCTGGAGGAAGGGCAACATATTAACCGGTAAAAAAAATCAATGAAACATCAATGGAAACCCCTGCTGCTGGTTTGCTATGTTTTTCTGTTTACCGGCGCCATCATCTGCATGAATGATATACTGTTTCCTTCACTCAAAGCATTCTTTCATCTTTCTTATTACCAGGCAACGCTGATTCAGCAATCGTTTTATCTGGTGTACCTGGTGTTCCCCATTCCCATCGCCCTATATATCGCAAGGTATGGTTACAAGACTGCACTGATTACCGCATTGCTGGTATGTACAGTTGGTGGGCTTTTGTTTTTGCCGGCTTATCTTATGGCATCATTTGCATTTGCGCTGGCTGCGGTATTTGTTATTTCTATCGGCGTAACGCTGGTGAATGTGGCTGCAAATCCTTTGGCCGCATTACTGGGCGATCCGCAGGGTTCGCATGTGCGGGTAAACATCGTGCAACTGTTCAGCAGGATTGGTTATTCTTTCACGCCGGTGCTGGCAACAGGGTTGATACATAGTGAGCCCGGATCGATACGTTTCTATCTTCCCTACCTGATTGTAGGAGGAGGTACTTTGTTGCTTGCGACAGGTATTTTCTTTTCGGCCCTGCCTGTTATGAAACCCCAGGTGGAGAAAGGGTTTTCGCTACCGGCCATTGTGCGTGGCGCTACTAAATTTCCGCAGTTGTATTGGGGCGCTATTGTCATGTTTTTTTATGTAGGCGCTGAATCTTCCACCGCCGGATTTTTTATCAGTTACCTCAGTGATGCTTCCATCGGAGGTTTTACTGCAGAACAAACGGCCGGGTTTCTTACGGCTTATTATGTGGTGGCTGCAATCGTTTCTTTGGTGGGGATCTACCTGTTGCGGTTTATTTCACCCGGCAGGCTCGTGGCTTTGTTCGGGGTGGGGATGGTGGTGTTATACCTGTTATTGTCATTGGGGCATTCATCCATGAATCCCTATTACCTGGTAGGGCTCGGCATATTCATCTCCATTATGTTTCCTTCTCTTTTTAGCCTAGGGATAGAAGGCCTGGGCGATTTTACAGAAAAGGGATCTGCCCTTATCAATACGGCTGTTGTGGGCGGAGCCGTGTTTCCACCAATTCAGGGGTTGGTGGCCGATGCTTATGGCGTGCAGGTTTCTTACCTGGTGCCTGGTGCCTGTTTTATTGTCATCATTCTTTACGGCCTCTATTGCGACCGGAGATATGCACAGCAGAAAATAACGGATAAGGTTGCTGCTGAAAATCTCCCTTCAGGTATTAAATAAGTCTTCGTTTAATAAGATGGGAATGATTACAAAACCGGTGTCTGGTACAATAATTTTCCTTTTGCAGTAATGCTTACATCAACAAGATACTTTTGCAAAGCCACCGTATCCACCGTCATGCCAAGGCCTGGGTCATCGGGAACGTTGATGTATCCATCTTTACCCGGAAGTATTTTTTCTTTCGCTATTTCTGCTGCCAGCGATTTCAGTTCCACAGGGTATTCGCTGATGATATCTTTTTCCATGCCTGCGTATGCCTGTAATGAAGCGCTCAGGGCGAGGTGCGAAGTAAAAGTATGATTCACGTAAGTGATCTTCCTTTCTGCCGCTGCTTTTGCTACACGTTGGGCAATCGTAATGCCACCAATCCTTCCGGCATCAATTTGTATAAAACCTAATCCGGCATAATCAAGCATGGCCTGTGCCTGGACAAAATTATTACAGCCTTCACCACCGGCCAATGCAATAGTAGGCTTGGACAATGATAGTTTTTTATAAGGCTCTAAAGCGCCGTTGATGAACGGTTCTTCAAACCAGTAGGCATTCACCTCCTTCAATGATGACAACCTTTGCGCTGCTGCATCCGTATCCTCGCTGAACACCGTACCGGCATCAATCATCAGGTAAGCATCGGCGCTCATTCCTTCCCTTGCAGCCTGAAGATGGGCAATGTCGTTTGGTAAGCCATACCGGCCAAAAGGTCCCCAGCCGAACTTTACAGCCCTGAATCCCGCAGCACGTGTTGCAGTGGCTTTGGTAAATGTTTCTTCGGGCGTATCGCCGAAAAGCTGCGATGCGTAAGGTAGCTTTGGATACGTTTTACTGGTACCCAATAAGCTGTAAACAGGTTCTCCGCGCTGTTTGCCCAACAGATCCCATAGGGCTATGTCGATGCCGGAAAGGGTGTGGTCTGTTTGAAGCAGGTCCGGAGAGTTTGCGTGAACCGATTTGGAAATCGCTTTTATGTCGTCCGGACTTTGGACATGTTTACCATCCACAGAATAACTGATCGGTTTACAGGCGCTGTGCGACATCGGGCAAACATAGCTGGCAATACTGGTAAGCGGAGAAGCTTCACATTCACCCCAGCCTTCATAACCGCCCGCCCTAATGCGTACCAACAAAGCGTCCTGGCTGCCATCTCCTATGTCCAGCACTTCGGGCATACTCAGGTAAAAAAAATCAACCGATTCTATTTTCATGATTCATTAAATTAAAAAGTAATGGTTAAGCCTCCGTCAACAGTAATAACCTGCCCGGTGATATAAGATGCATCTTTACCTGCAAGAAAAAAAGCAACGCCGGCAATCTCTTCCGGCAGTGCTGCGCGACGTAACGGCAAATGGTGCCCTTCAATATAATTTGTTTTGAACCATGCTGATTCCAGCTCGTTCTGACCATCTGTTACAGACATGGCGGTAGCTACAAACCCGGGTGCTATAGCATTTACCAGAATGTTTTTATCTGCCAGTTCAAGTGCTGCAGAGCGGCAGTATTGGTTGATAGCTGCTTTGGCCATGGCATAGCTGCTGGACCATTTTTCCGCACGGTTGCTGTGTATAGAACTGATATGTATCAATCTGCCACCCTGCGGCATGAGTTGTATCGCTGTTTGGGAGGTTAAAAAGCAGCCGTTGATCATGATGTCAAAAACCTTGCGCCATTCATTCAACGGCATCATCACGGGGTCGCTCTTCTCGAAAAGTCCTGCACAGTTCACAAGCACGTCCATCTTACCCCATGATGCAGTAATGGTTTCTGAGAGCTGTTGTAAAACAGCCTCATCGGTATAACTGCCGGCAATAACAAGATGGTTGCCCTGTGGTAATTCTTTCAGCAATACATCAAGCTTTGCTGCTTGCAAGTCCAGCAGGCAAACATTATATCCTTCTTTCGCAAAACGTAGCGCGGTGGCTTTACCGATGCCAGATGCTGCACCGGTGATAACCGCAGTTTGTTTATTCATATTGTAGGTGTAAAATCTTGAGGTTTGCCCGCAAAAATAGTTACCGTAGTGGTTAATTCTTCGCCGGGTTGCAATACCGTGCATTGTTGAAGGGCGGCAGCTTCATTCATACTGATCGGCATGGTTGTGCAGGGTTCCAGTATGGCGGTATAATGATCCAGGAAACCGCCATAAGATGCAAAGTACCATTGATAAGGAAAAACACTGCTGTCGTAACGGTAGGCAAACAAAGCATTTTTATTAGCCGATAACATTTGCATCTCTGCAGGCTGGTTGCCGTAGAGGTAGAAAAAATCCATGCTGCCATTTTTTGGAGGAACAACAGATGCATCAGTTTCTTCAATACGCGGCCATCCGAATGGCTGTGTTTGTGAAAATCTTGAGTAGGCCGGGTCTACCACAGCGCCAAGTGTTGCACCCGTAACAAGCCTGCTTCCTTCTTCAATTTTCAATGCTGCGTGCAGCTTCCATAAAAAATGTCTTGTTTCGGGCGAATCATTCCTGATCAGGTAATTGATGTGAACCATTGGGCCATCGTCATCAAGCCTGATCGTTTTACTGTAAAACAATTGGCTCAGCTCCAGCGTTCCGTGCACTGTAATGCTTTCTTCTTTGATATGGTGCTGTAACCTGGTTGTCCACAGTTCACCGTGATCCGGATACGCAATACTATCAATTGTTTCAGGAATATCATTGGGAATCAGTTCGTCTATGCCTCCCAAAAAATTAGGATCATATTCGTCGCCGATGTTGTTGATAGCAAGCGGCAAATTTGAATTTGTCCATAAAAATTCCTGTTGCAGTTTTTTGTTGATCAGGCTGATCATTTTTCCGCCCAGCGCAGGAACTATTTTCAAGTCAAGTTCTTTACCTGACAGTTGTAAAACTTCTATACCATGCTCAAATGATGATGCAATCATAGGTTGTAAATGTATTGGCTTTAAGATATAGAAATATATTCTTTGTTGCGAATATGTATGTTTTTATTGCATTCGGAAACCAGCCTGTCCGGCATCTGGAAATTTATTTTGCAAGTCCGCAAACAGAGGTTTTCAGACCGTTGACGAATAACTGCTGATGCATGATTCTGTGCATTTGCATTTGTGACTGCGAATAAGCTGCTGATACTTGCAGTAAGAAGTTGATTTTTTTTCATTGTTTTATTATTTAGCGATGGTGATGAACAAATCTGATACTGATTTTGGTTGTGAAAGAAACGGCGAGTGGCTTGTGTTAAGAGAATACACAGACTTAATTCCTGCTGCTGCAATCATGCGATCCTGGAGGCCCGGAGATATCACCATATCCTGTAGCGTTCTGATATATACTTTGCTGACTAAACCAAAGTTTTCACGGGTTAAGTGAGCCTTGCTGGTAAGGGGGATGGCGGGTTCCGCGCGATAGTGATCGGTGACCGTTTGTTTTGCTTTTGTATCGCCATCGTTGATGAAGAGATAAGTGAGGCTGTCAGCTTTAACATCAAGGGTTAGCCTGTCATGGGATTCAATAAGAAGCGGACCAAGTTTCGAATCCGGGTCTGTGTTTGCCAAATCGACCAATGCCTGACCGTTGGCTGGAAGGAAAGCGCCGATATACACCAGTTTGCTAATCTTTGAAGGGATCTTTTCTGCAACGGCAGAGATTACCATTCCTCCCATGCTGTGTCCTATCAGAATCACCTTTTCTTTAACGGTAGCAACAGCTTCCATCACTTTGTCCTGGTAGCTGTCAATACTTAAGGTATAGGCCGCAGTTTTATCGGAACCGTGACCGGGAAGCTCTATGATAACGGTATTTCCTTTATTGATGAGGTGAGTCTTTACAGCGTCCCAAACATAGGGCGCCTGCCATGCTCCGTGTACCAGTACATAAGTGTGATGGTTTGCTGCCGGCACGTTTTGCGCTTTTACATGAAGCAACCGAAGTGATGACGAGGGCTGCTGTGAGCTGCGTTGAAATTGTCTTTTCATTTTAGTTGTGTTTAATTTATTGCAAGGTTCAGATGGCCTTTTTACCAAACAGGGCCACTTTGTTAAGCCATTTCTTTCTTTGTTCATCGGTGGACTTCCTGATGAAACCGAAAGTGGAGAAGCGAATGGGGGTGAACCCAACATAGCCAAAAATCACTTTCCTGAGTATAAGAAAAAGAGAAGCACGGTGTACGAGGTAAAACCAAAACTTCGGAGTATCCATGGTTAGCAGTACCCGCATGCTTTTACCTTTCAGCAGTTGTTCGGGGAAATTTTTACCTGAGTGGTTTTTGAAAGCAAAACCGGGAAGAAAAATCCTGTCGATAAATCCTTTAGTGATAGCCGGCATAGAACCCCACCAGTTGGGAAAAGCAAACACTACGTGGTCGGCCCACTGAAACAATTCTTGAGCAGTTTGCAAATCTTCTTCGAGTTGATCAGCTTTGCCGGTTTTATATCCGTCTGCCAGATTTACATCAAAATTCAAGTCGGAGATGTAAATGGTTTTACAGTTAGCCCCGGTGCTTTCTGCTCCGCTTTGATAAGCATCCAGCAAAGCTTTAGTAAATGATTTTTTGGAAGGATGTCCGAGGAGAAGTAATATATTCTTTGCCATTGTGTATCGTTTTAATTTGATAACACAAAGCTGATAACAAAGAGGACAGCGCACCTGACACAAATGTGTCAAAATATTATGAATGGGATAATTTCTGGCGGATACGTGTAAGCGATTGTCGTTCTATACCCAGGTAACTGCAGAGATGGGAGAGGGATATCCTATTGAACAAACCGGGATGTTTGTCGATGAAATGAAGGTACCGTTGTTCTGATGTTTCAAAGATGAAACTTTCGATGCGGGCCTGTTGCCTTTTTAATATTTCTTCGGCAATCAAACGGCCGTAGCGTTCAAAGCCATTCGACTGCTGATAGATCCACTGCTGGTCTTCATAAGAAAAACATACCATGTTAGTAGGTTCTAAACACTGAATGCTGTACAGGCTGGGTTGCCTTGTGATATATGCAGGATAGTGTGTTGCATAATCTCCTTCTTTGTAAAAACCAACAGTGATTTCATTACCCTCATTGTCAATGTAAAAGGAACGGACCAGGCCTGCTGCAATAAAGCCAATCGCTTTTTGTACTTTGCCTGATGCCAGGAACAATTCCTTCTTTTTTAATTCTTTGATGATGAGTTTTGAGGCAAATAGCGCCAGCTCTTCATCGGACAAGGAAGGACAAATTGTCCGTAATGAATTTAAATACATTGCAGTTGCTGGTTCGATCATACGCATAAATATATAAAAAGCAAGTCTCACTTGTATAACTTAAACGCTATGACAGTTGTTCGTATGAACACAACCCACTGTGAAAAAATAGAACACAGAAACATAGGAATGTATGCTGGTTGTTTTTGATCCCAGTGTATCACAAACATGTTCAATGAGCAAACCTACCTTGCCTTTTTTTTAACCAGCAAAACACAAACTCCTTTTCACGTAAGACACAAAGTTGAAGCGATAACATAAGAGTTGTTTTAGGTATATTTTTAGTCGTTTCAGGTATATCTTTTTGGTGATGCATATCTCAGTTTTGCAGGCAAATAGTAATGCCATGCAACACAAGATTATTGATTTAAAAGAAGACAAGTTTATTAACCTGCTCACGGATTATGGATTCAAATTAGTATTTGGAACAGACGCGAACAAAGATGTACTCATTGCTTTTCTCAACGCGCTCCTGGCGGAGCATCAACTTGACATCACCGATCTTATCTACACAAAAAACGAGTACCATGGTATTAACAGGGAACACCGCAAAGCCATTTATGATATTGCCTGCACTGGTGGCAAGGGGGAAAAATTAATTATCGAGGTGCAGCGGATAGAGCAAGATCATTTCCGCGACAGGGCGCTTTTTTACGCCAGTCGTATGATCCATGAGCAGGCGATGAAAGGTCGTCCCTGGGACTACCGCATTGATGCTGTTTATTTCATCGGCATTCTTGATTTTCCATTGGCGATCGGTGAACAAGAAGCATATATCAGAAACTTTCAGCTCACCGAGAAAAAAACCGGTGAAACGCTGACAGAGAAACTTCACTTTGTTTTTGTTGAATTACCACACTTTAAAAAAAACGTTAACGAACTGAGCTCCGAACTAGACACTTGGTTATACCTTCTTCGGGATCTCCACCGGTTGAAAAAAATTCCTGTAACTTTGGACAACAGCATTTTCAAAAAAGTCTTCACCATGGCGGAAGTAGCAAAAATGACCAAAGAAGAATACGATCAGTACGAACGTAGTTTGCAGGATTACTGGGATGAAAGGGGGTGGAAGAACCTGGCGATAAAACAGGGATGGTCACAAGGACTTGAAGAAGGACGAGTTGAAGGACGTGTTGAAGGACGTGAAGAGGGGCGAGCAGACGAAAAACTGGCCATTGCCAGGCAGATGCTCATTAGCGGTAAATATGATGACAGTGAAATTGCAGAACTTACCGGTCTTGATGTCGCCTACATTTCCAAGTTAAGATAAAAGGGACCTACGACCCATTCCTACAATTTCACTTACTTAACAGTATACAAAAAAGCTCCCTGTCGGAGCTTTTTATTTTAAAAATCACCTGAATTTTTGGGTAGCAGACTTGGCCTTCATGTTACCAAACGCATTATAGAAAAGGTCTGGTGGGCTCAACCCATGTCAATCATTCCTGCCTATAGATATTCAGTTCGTTCATCCTTCGGCAAACTTGATACAGGTTATTAAAATTGCGACATTGCTTTGGCTATACTTAGCAGGTTTTTCATAGGATATTGGATTAGAAACGTGGCAGCATTTCCATGCAGGCCCCTTTTTTTAAAAGTAACTAGTTTCCCTTAATATATTTCTCATCATGATTTTAAGTTGATGGTTGAAATCCGGGGTTTTTACCCTGGCTTTTTCAGTTGAACAACTGAAGAAACTCTTCTATCTGGTTAAACTCAAAGTTGTCCAGGAATTCAGTTGTTAGCGTAACAGGCCGATGGCTGTGTATGCTGTATACGAGGATGCTGTTACCATCAAGCGGCTGGCCGTTTATTCCAAAGTCCATGAAATAAACACCTGGTAAATGTCTGGCTTCCATTACCGCCGCATTTGGAGGAAAACGTGCACTCATAGCAGGATCAGCCGGCCCTAATTGGTATTTAGCAACGATGTTTTCAGGTTATCATAAATTTAAAACTACTGAATTTCGGCTACAGACTACAATGAAGAAGATGTATGTTTAATTGCCGATAGGGCATTGGGACACATTCAATGTTCTGACCATCTGGTAGCCTGAAACAAAAGATAGTCTTAAATTAATTTATTTGTGGGCAGCCCATGTGCGTTGAGCCCTATCCGTACCCTAAAAAACTTGGGGTTTGGGGCAAAGCCCCAAAAGGTTGATTAGTGAAATTGCTTGATGTGTGATTGTCCTTTGTAATCGCTACCATAAGCTTCACCCGAGCATCATCTGCCTAAAAGCGCTTGCATTTGCCGCTGTCGTTTATTAATTTAACGGTAACACAGACGCTACGGGATAGTTTGTCCCGCTTGATCTGTATACCAGGAAGATGAAACAACATCATAAAGGGTGGCTGATCGGAATGCTGAAGACGTCCGGAAGCAGGCGTGAGCGCTTGACAAATGGACGCTACGCAGATGAGAGGCATCTCCAAAATCAATACTCACCGGATGAGTTACCTTACCATGAAAAAATAAGGTCAACGAAAAAGTTTTATAACGGCAAGATCAACTTCGGACCCCTTGTCAGGTTTTTAAGGACAAGAGAAGGCCAGGACTGGGATGGCGTCTATTCAGAGATCATTGAACGTATTCCAGGCAAACTCATGGATTTCAAGAATAGCGTATCATGGTTTGTTGCAGATAAGGTTGAGTTCATTGATGGAAAACCGTGGAACAGGACATCGCAAAAGTTTATTTGGACCGGTGGACATGTGGGTCCGCTATATATTACCAACGTAACCGAACATCCGGAGTTTATTGAATTTTATGTTCATCCCGAAACAAACAAACTTGTCCGCATTCCGCAGCTGGCTTTCAAGAGAGTCACCAGGCGTCGGGGGAGTGATTAGTTGCGTTTCGTCCCTCCGGCAAATTGTTTCCCATTGTTGCTGATTATACCGGGAAGTGCCTGCCTGAAAACAAAGCCTGTCAATGCTATTTCAGAGATTTGGAAATGGGATCTCCAAATAAAAACTTCCAACCCCGGCAACACTAATGACTTTTTCATCGGGTCACTGATAAACCTTGAATGTCTCGCAATCAATTTGACATCAAAAGAAGATGTTTCATTCTTAAATCGTTTTACAAGCCTTCGATATTTAAGCATTCCGATTAATAGCATATCGGCTATTACGGCCAATGCTACTCTGCAATAACATCAATTTCCGCATAGCCGGCTTCCTCATCTTTACTGGTATTTTTCAACGCACGCAGTTTTCCATACCTTGCTTTTGTAAGTTTGAATCGGATGGTTTGCCAAAGCGGATTATTCTTAACATTGGCAAATTCACCCTTGCTCGCCAATACCCAGTTAATACTATCACCAGACACGTAGAATTCATATGCTGAGATGATTCCGGGATTCCATATACCCTGATCAGGCAGGTAACGAAATCCTTTCAGTTGTTCTTCTTTGCCCAGGTCTATCACCAGGTCCGCTGGCAGTTTAACCTCTTTTGGCTGATGCCACGCCGTGGCAGGGTCTCCGTCAAGTACCACATTTGCCTTTTCATCATTAATACCGATGATGCGCCAGTTTTTGCGGCTAACGCCAAACCTCTCCTGCTTAATTGCACTGCTTTGCCTGCTGGCCGGGTCTTAAGCGATCGCTTTTATTACATGCCTCCCTGATGCAAAAGCAGAAATGAAAACTTTTATGATGACTTTAAAAGATACACATTTTTTTCCGATAGCGTAGCTATAAAATTGCCCGGCAGTTGGATAAAAATAGATGATACTATGTTGTTTTCTGATGTATTAATATACAGCAAGAGTGCGCTGTAAAAGAATACATCAAATTATGCTTTAATTGATATTTACAATTAACACGTAAAACTACGCTTGCATTCTTTCGACAAAAGTTGTTTATTGTTTTAAACTGAAGCTGCTGCAAGCAATGAAACCTTCACCTTTCCTAATCCTTTGCTTAACGTTTTTCGCTATTGTTGTCTATGGGCAAGCACAAACCGTTCGCTTCAACGCGAAGATTGGTTACCAAGTATTTGACGTTCTGAGCCAGGGGCAGTTATTGCGCGTATGTAAGGGTGGAAATATCCTGTTTAGTGATAATAGCTCTGGTAACATTTCATCCGTGAACTGGCGCTTCGATGGCGGCTCGCCTTCTGTGGGCGCAGGAACGGTTCCCTTGAACGTCTCTTATGGATCTGCTGGCATCTTTCGGGCAGTAGAAACCATCGTTTTTTCAGGCGGTATGATTGATTCACTGCCGGTGACCGTTATTGTCACTGAAAAATCGCCTTCGTTGATGGCTGACTTTAATATTTTAGCAGGAATAGGAGCATGCGCCAATCAACTTTCCGTATTTCAAAACATTTCAAAGGGAAATGCTGTTTTCTTTCATTGGGATTTTGGTGATGGAGACAGCAGCCTGTCAAAAGATACCAGTCACCGGTTTACCAGGGCTGTCGGCACCAATGGAACGGAAGAGTATACCGTTACGCTCACGATTGCCGACGCAGCAGGCTGTCAGGATAGCAGCAGCAATCCCATTACCGTTAAACGGATACCGGGAATAGCTTTGGCATCCGCCGATTTTGACATAGATACAGGGACCTTTAACGGCATAAAGACTTTTAGGTATTGCGATAGTCTGGCCAGTCATATTTTTTCATTTAGAAACATTTCAACGACTACAAATACGGATTACCTGGTCACCTGGGGATCAACCTTTCCGCCGCCGGACACGACCTTGCCATCCTGGACAACGGACACGATAAGCCATCGATATCCTTTAGGCATGAAGACGATGACGGTTGCTGCCACCAATGAAAATGGCTGCAGGACAACCCAGGCCTACAATGTCTTTCTGGGGTCTTCACCTTCGGGAAACCTTATTAATGAGGGGAATTATAGTTTTTGCGTGGGTGAAACAATCCCTATTCGGGTTGATCCTGGTATTCGCAGAAATCCCTTGGGAACAAAGTACGTTTTTCATGTGGACGACGGTTCAAAAGATACAACCTATGAAAATGTCCCGGATACGATTCATCATACATTTTATAAATCTTCCTGCGGTATTAATGGCAATACATTTACTGCAACGCTAACGATGGAAAATCCGTGCAATAGCAATTTTCCTCAACCAACATCAGTTCCCAGTATCAGCGTTTCCAGCAAACCGGCCGCAGATTTTAAGATTTCCCCGGACTCAGTGATCTGTGCAGGATCGACTGTCGAACTTCACAACCTGTCCGACTTCGGAAGCGTCGTGACCGGTGGGCAGTGTAATCGCAATGGCTATGTAGCATGGCGTGTTTTTCCGGATACAGGAGTCTTGATCACGGGTAACGTCGGCCAGTTTCGTCTGCCCGTAGCAAACCTTGCTAACTGGACGGCTCCGGGTGGGGATACGCTCCTCCAAATGCAGTTTCCGCATCCGGGTAAATGGACGATCCGGCTTTATGCCATCAATACCAAAACCGGCAAATGCGCTTTCATAGATTCGGTGGATCATACCATCTGCGTTCAGGAGCGACCAGCGGCAAAGTTCGATATTTCCGGGCTAAATGCCCCGGCCTGTAACAGCGACACGATCTCGGTGAAAACAGTACCCGTATTAAAGCAGTGTAAGGAGATCAGCTATACTTGGACTACCACCAATGAGTCTGGTCCCGATTGTAGCCAGGACAGCCTGCCATCCCTTTTAAATGGAGCAGGTAATGCGATGCAGGTTCAAATTCTTCTTCCTCAACCGGGACTTTACCGCATTCAACTGAAAGTAGCGGCCAGCGAGGCGTGTTGGGATACCGTCAGTAAACCTGTGATCATAAAAGGAAAACCCCACTCGGTGATGTCACCAATATCCTCTATTTGCCTTAGCGGAACGGCCTCTTTTTCAGCGGATACAGCGCGCTGTCAGCTTATTGCTGCTGAAACCTACGCTTGGACTACGCCCGGCGGCTCGCCTTCAGCCGGAACAGCTTGGCAATTGGACAGTGTTCGTTACGCAGCGACCGGATGGCATTATGTGACGCTCACACAAACGAATAGTTGTGGTGTTGATGCTGTGCTTGACAGTATATTGATCACGGACCGGCCACCTGCTGATGCTGGAAGAGATACTTCGATGTGCGGGGCCGATACCCTGTTATTGGGCGGTCCGGCAGGGTCATTTAATTATGAATGGTTCCCTGCCTTGGGACTGAATAGTACAACGGATGCCAATCCCTTGTTTCATTATGAAGTGGATCGTGATACTATGGTAAAGGTATTTGTACGGGTGTCTGCTGGGCCGGATTGCGAATCCCTGGATTCTGTTTCTATCCGGATTAAACCATCCCCGGCGCTTAAAATATTACCCCTGGAACGTAACATCTGTAAGGGGGACTCCCTCGAGCTCCACATATCCGGAGCGGCCAGCTATACATGGACAGGACCATTCCTCCATCCATTGTCAGGAGCTAGTGTTTCAGCAAAACCTGATACGACTTCGGTATACACGGTGACGGGAACGTTGGATGGATGCAGCACAGATTCCAGCTTTGTGATTACCGTCAATGGTGCATCGGAAGCGTCTTTCACCGTTACCAACGGTCAGTCATGTGCAGGCACCGACTTAAAGAATATCATCGTTACGCAGCTTGCAGCGCAAGGCACCTTTTATCGCTACTACGTGAATGATACGCTGGTATCAAGCAATACCACCGGTGAGTTTCCCACGAGGTTGCTTAACGTAGGAGAAGTACTGGTGATCAAACTAGTTACCATTAATCCTGCGGGTTGCCTGCCTGACAGTGACATTCATGAAGTGCATGTAGCAGTGACTCCTGCTGCCCACTTTTCGAAAAGCGCAGATAGAGGTTGTGGCCCGTTAAAGGTAAAATTCAGTGTGCTTTCTGACTCAGCGCAGGTCTTGCAATTTTCCTGGGATTTTGGCAATGGCCAAACAAGTAGCGCAGCGAGCCCTGACTCTGTCTCTTATCCAGCTTCTTTGCATGATACTACCTATTATATCCTGGCGGCGGCTTTTAACAGTTGTGATACCCTTAAATGGAAGGATAGTGTTTTTGTACTTGCCCGGCCTTTTGCTGGTTTTTACGCTGATCCTGATAACGGTTGCTCCCGGTTAAAGGTTACCATACATAATAATTCATCCATACATTCTTTTTTCCAGTGGGATTTCGGGGATGGCGGATCAAAAGCAGATTCCTCTTTAAGCAATTTTATACATGAATATACAACAGACACTTTTGCTGTTTACCGGGTATTACTCACCGCGATCAATCGCTGTGGTACAGATACTGACTCAACTTTTGTGAGGGTATCTCCCAATGCTATACGACCCTTTATCACCCTTGACGGAAACCAGGCGGCTGGTTGCGCCAGCCACGAAATATTGCTCAAGAATGCTACCGTAGGCGCAGCATATGGCGTTGCCTACTTTGGGGATGGCGCGGACAGCGTCATCTTTCCAGGAAATCAAAAATTTATTCCACATACGTACGAACTGCCTGGAGACTATACCATCCTGGTGAATTTCTATAATGATTGTTCTGTTAATACCGGATCAGTAAAGCTTAAAGTATACCCGAGGCCGGTGGCGGCATTTAGTATTGACAGCTCACGTTGCGCTGCAACAGAATTGTTCACGCTGAATCATTCCGCGTCAGCGAATGCTTATAACTGGCTTTGGGGCGATGGTGATCAGTCTCCCGGAGCCAATGGACAGCACCGTTATGATGTGCCGGGTAGTTATACCGTTGCTCTCGTGGCTATGCTGTTGAACGGCACTGGCGTGGTATGTTCAGATACCACTCACCAACTAGTTACCCTCTTACCCCCGCTAATTGCAGACAGCATCACCGTTGACGGTCTATCCTGTACCGGTCATAACCTTACCTTTCAAACGCTGATGGGTAATCAGCTAACCTGGACTTTTTACGATATGGCGCATCCCTTGGGCCAGGAAGTCACAGGCAATCCTGTGAGTCATCTATATGACCAGGCGGGGGATTATGTTGTTAAAGCAGCGCTGGTCAGTGATGCCGGATGCAGGGACAGTACCTTGAAACCTGTGACCATCTTCCCTACGCCTATAATGGTCCAGGGTCCTTCGGATACCGCTTATTGTCTGATGGACACCACGCTTATTTTTACCGCCAAGGCAACCTATCCTGGCAGCGATGCACTAACCTTTGCCTGGTCAGTGAATGATGTGCCGTCCTGGAAAGGTAATCCGTTTGTATTTCATGCAAACAGTTCCAGCCCAAAGACCTATGCGATTTCAGTGTCCGTTAGCAATAGTGCCGGATGTACAAATAGTGAAGCATTTACGACGGTATCCCTTGCACTGCTTGCACCTGTTGCCATCGCCGTTTCACCCTCGTTAGAAATTTTTCAGCCGGCAGATACGTTTGGCTTTAGCGATACCGCAACCCGGTCTGGTGCCCTTGGTTATCTGTGGGATTTCGGTGACCATACCGGGCGCCAAAGCCGGGAACCGTTTCCTTCCTACACTTTTGGCGATACCGGTTATTATAAAGTGACGCTGGTATTGAAGGATCTGAATGCTGGTTGCGCGGTGACTGGTTTTGTAAGGGTACATATCGTTGGGGTACGAGGATTCCTTTCAGTGCCCAATGCTTTTTGTCCGGGTTGCGATAAGCCTGAACTCAGGACATTTTTGCCCATTGGCGACGGCCTTCTCGATTACAGATTGCGCATCCTCACCAAGACCGGGCAACTGGTGTTCGAATCAAACAAACTGGTCGACGGTAAACCTTCCGTAGGATGGAATGGCCACTGGGGAAATGATGCAGGCAAAAAAGAGTTACCGCAGGGAGCTTACTATTGGGAAATATCAGCGCATTATATCAACGGTACGGAATGGCAGGGCATGCGTTTCAAAGACCGCTCCTATGTGAAATCCGGGTTCGTGGATATCATCCGGTAATAAAGACATTGCTTATGAAAAAGTTGAACCTACTTTTATTCGGTGTGATCTGCTGGCTGAGCGCAGCAGGCCAGGATTACATGTTTTCCCAGCCCTGGCTTTCACCGATCTACCTCAATCCTGCTGCCATCGGATCGGGGGAGGGCGACTGGCGCTTTTCTGCCATGTACCGGATGCAATACCAGTCACTTCCTTCATCGATGCGTAATATCGTCGTTTCTGCGGAGAAATATTTTCCGGAAAAAAAGGTCGGGGCCGGCTTGCTGCTAAGTTCTTCCAATGAGGGTTATTTGGCAAAAGACGCCGTGTATGCGGTTGCTTCCAAAACATTTTGTGCAAAAGAAGACGCCGCGCTGAACCTGGAAGGCAGTTATTATTTGACGCTGGCCGCACAATTTGGTTTTGTCAACAGGAGGATTGATTACAGCAAACTCGTTTTTTCGGACCAGCTTGGTCCGGGTGGGATTATTCCCGGCCTTGGTACAGAGGCAAACCTGCCGGGAAAATCCGGGGCGTGGTATTTTGATGCAGCTGCCGGTGCAGTGCTTGGTATAAAGGTCGACAATGCGCATTTTCTTTCTGCAGGCTTAAGTGCTCACCATATCAACCGGGCCGACGAATCGTTGTTGTCCACCAACAACGGTTATCTTGCCAAAGTACCCGTCCGGTGGACGTTTAACATGGCTTACGTGATCAGTATAGATGATCCCTGGACCTGGACACCGGAAATCATCTACTATTACCAAGCAGGATCGAATGCCTTCCAGGCCGGATGCGAACATACCTGGAACAATATCGGGTTGTCCTGCGGTCTTTGGTACCGAAGCCCGCTGAGTAAGATACAGACAGGAGCCCTGGTAATTTCTGCTGCGTTTGTCTTAGGTGGTAAAGGAGATAAAAGCAGTCTTCGAGTTGCAGGCGCATATGATTATTATACCGGCGGAAATACCTATACGCACAGCGGTGGTAGCACCGAGTTTGGTCTGTTGTGGGATACTAAGTCCGGGACAAGCAGTGGGGATCAATGTAAACCCGTTTTTAGCCCCTGGAAGTGCCCTTTGTAAAACTTCAGACTGTATAATAAAATCCATTTAAAGCTTGCGTTTGTCGAATCAAATGATGATTTTGATGAGCAAATCTATTCGCAAACGCTAGTTTAATTCTATGCCATCCACCTTACAAACGATCGTCGTTGGCATGGACCTTATTTTTGTTTTCCTATTGCTGAGTCTGGTTTGCACTGCACTGCAGGAATTGATTGAAAAATACCTCAAGTTCCGGTCAAGCGACTTGGAAAAAGAAATCGGTGAACTGCTGCAAGCTACAGCTGTTCCAAAAATTACAGATGAAGAAAGAAATGCCTTTATTGCAAAAAGTCTCGAGCTTCAAGTCGAAGAAATTAAAGCACTGAAAGGCTTCTTAATTTTTAGCAGCCTCACGCCAGAACAACGCAATACGTTAAAAAAACAGATGAGTTAAGCCCAAAAGAAAGACTTCCAGGATAGCATCACCAAATTTTCAACTACTTCGACTAATATCCTTACAACCTTATATGAATTTGGATTAGGAGACATCGGCTTGAGAGAAAGAAAAAGCATGTTTTGCAGAGGACTTTCTGTAAGCTCCCCGAAAAACAGTACGTTTAAAAAGTAGACAAAAGGGTTTTAATTTTAAAAACTAAAAAATATGAAAAGAGTCAATTCAGTCCTATACAAATTGCCAATATTTTGAAGAAGTTTGATTATGGTAAGACAGCAGAAGAGATCCATTGTGAACATGGCTTAAGCAAAGCGTCGCTGTACAAATGGCGACAGCGTTATGGCGGTATTGAGGGGCCATTAGTGGTTTCAAGCAGAGGAAACTTTTTAACACGGAATAACCTGGGAGCCTATGTTTCCTTTAATCGGGCATTTTTAGCTGGTGGGAAAATAGTAGCTCACTTCTTTTTTTTCATCCTCAACATCTAAAATAGCAGCGATTCCCGTGGAAAACGGAACCTCTGCATCGTTTAGCGACAATAATAATTTTAAGACAACTCAACTTTTAAATTTCTATCTGAACTACAGCCAAAGTCTTCCCTCAACCAGTGGAAATACTTATACATTCAGTCAACGTGATTTCAGGGTAGGGGCGAGATTAAAATTACTCAACAATAATTTGATCATCAACCCGGCTTACTTTCTGGGTACGGCCAGCAAATATGATGTACGTTTTGCCGAATTTTTACAGACAGAAAGGACAGAATATCATCATAGAACCTTCAGTCTTGATCTTACCTACTTATTCGGAAGATCAAAGGTTTCCGGAAACAACAAGAACATATCTTTTGATGAGAAGAGCGCAATAGTAACATCATTTAAACATCACCTATATTAGTATTAATTCGAACCATTTCGCTGAAGTGTAAGGAACATAAAATGATTTACGGATCTATTGATGTTAATGCCCGGGATAACCCGGGCTTTTTTCAATGTTGCGGACATTAGACTCAACGTGCTTTCACTTCAATCGAACGTTCGGCCTTTACCTTTTTCAAGAAATACACGTCATGCGATACACGCGAACAAATTGCAAATTTTTAATAAACAATAATAGAAAGACATTACCTGTTTTATTTAATATACTAATGCGAATTTTGGAGCAGATAATTTGAAATATTCACATTATCTACGAAAAAAATTACAAAATATGTTGTTAGACAGGTATGCTCTTTCGTAAAGATCCGGCGGCAACTAATCATTTTGGAGGGGGAGGGTTTATCAAAAGCAATGAAGACGTTGTTTATCCTGACCTCCAGTTTCATTTTTGCCAGTGGCTATAAGATATCATGGCACGTCTCCTTCAGGTGGCCATGGCTACCAGGTTCATGTCGTCCCGATGAATTCTGATGCTCGCGGCTCTGTACACATTAAGTCAACCGACCCTAAAGAAAAGGCAGCTATTCTTTTTAAATTAACTTTCTACTGGCCAGGATCGTAGGGAATGGGGGAGGCCATCCGCCGTGCCCGCAAAATCCTTAGTCAGCCGGCGATGGAAGAATTCAATGGCGGAGAAATTTCGCCTGCCCCGGCCGTTGATACCGATGCGGAAATACTGGATTGGGTAAAACGTAATGCGGAAAACCGCCTTACACCCCTCCTGCACCTGCCGCATGGGGTATCGATAAGATGTTTGTTGTTGACCCGCTCACCCACAGGGTGCACGGCTTGGATGCTTTAAGGGTGGTTGATGGAAGTATTATGCCTTACGTCACAAATGGCAACCATTATGTTCCCATTATGATGATTGCTGAAAAGGCTGCGGATATCATTTTGGGTAATGAGTCACTCGTGCCGGAGAAAGTGAATTTTTTCAGCAAGTAGCGGTTCGCAGTTGCCATGAAAACGATGCAATTTGTCGTTAAAGTTGTGTGGAAAGCAACACCCACTGGTTTGCAATATTGTATGGCGCCTCCAATACCACTTTCAGCAACGGGCCGTTATGGTCTTTCAGTGGTAAGGTTGCCTTGCCATCTTTTACAGCAACTTCGCCCAGTAAAGTATAGTCGTCTTTACCACCTGTCTTTACATTGTTGCTGTTAGCG
>Ga0207426_1000439_pt1 | contig 67107 bp, 55 predicted proteins | sample AraplaMF_Cvi_mMS_FD_184265 | JGI IMG/M metagenome (GOLD analysis project Ga0207426, IMG submission 184265) | Arabidopsis root microbial communities from the University of North Carolina, USA - plate scrape MF_Cvi_mMS (SPAdes) (version 2) | ecosystem: Host-associated > Plants > Roots > Endosphere...
GTCACGGGGTCGGGCGACACGCTGACGGCGGGCGGCGATACGGTCACGCTGGTCGCAGGCGCTTCGGCGGTCGTGAACGCCGGCGGCTTGGCCAATCAGATGACCTTGCTTGCGGACAACGCCTTGACGCTGACCAACAACGCTGCGGGTACCAGTATCACGGTCGCTGACTCCTATCAGTATTATACAGATACCGGCGTCCACAACGTGGTCAACGCCAGCAATGCGTCGGTGGCGTTCACCGGCGTTAATAATTTCGGGCAGTTCGCGGGCTGGGTTTATGGCTCGCTGACAGGCGCGAACAATCAGGTGACGGTGAGCGGGGCCGGCCTGATACTGACGGTCAATGGCGCCCCCGCCGGCACGACCCTCGTCAGCGGGTCGAACGACCAATTGACGATCAACGGGGCGCCCAACGGCCCGGTCGTGGTCAGCGGATCCAACGACGTGGTGACGATCAATGCCGGTGGGGCCAGCGGCAATGTGCTGGTCAGCGGCGTGAACGACAGCCTCATTGTGACCAACACGGCGGTGACACTGTCGGGGACGTCATCCAACGTGGCGCTGAGCGGCGCCAACAACTCGGTTCAAGTGACGGATGCCAGCGAGAGGGTGACGCTTGCGGGCACGAGCAGCTCAGCCGTGGTGACGGGCACGGCGGCTGCGATTGTCGTTGTCGGCGCAAACGATACGCTCACCGCCGGCACCGGCACGATCGCGCTTAATGCGACGGGCGCGGTGTTGACGACCACCGCGGCGACGACCGTCACTCTGGCGAACAGTGTCCTTGCAACGGTGGACGCCGGCGGCTTTGCCGATCAGGTGACCGTGGGCGCGGGCGACAGGCTGACGCTGACCAATAACGGGGCCGGCACGACCATCACGGCGACTGGTGGCGGCGACACGATCGCCGTCAGCAATGCCGCCGTGACGTTCGGCGGCAACGGTGCAGGTGTTGCCAGCACGCTGAACGGGTCGAACGACCAGATCACGTTGAACGGAACGAGCCAGGTGGTGACCGTCAACGGCGTGCCCAATGGGCCGGTCGTGGTCAGCGGCACCAAGGACACCTTGACCATCAACGCCGGCGGGACGAGCGGCAACGTCGTGGTCAGCGGCGTGAACGACACGATCAATGTGACCAACACGGCCGTGACCCTTGCATCGGGGTCGTCCGGAACCGTGATCACCGGAACCGGTAACTCGATTTCGACGAGCGGCATCGGGGTCAGCGTCACGTTGACGGGTGCAAACCAGAGCCTGAACGCCACAAGCAGCTTTGTGACGCTGACGGGAACGAGCAGCTCGGCCGTGGTGACGGGAGCGGGCAATGCGATCCTCGTGACAGGAGCGAACGATACGCTGACCACCAGCGGCGGCGCGATTACGCTCAATGCGACAGGCGCCGTGGTGACGTCCACTGCGGCGGCGACCGTAACCCTGGCGAGCGGTGTCGCGGCAACGGTGGATGCCGGCGGCTTTGCCGATCAGGTCACGCTTGCAGCGAACGACGCGCTGACGCTGACCAATGCCGCGGGCGCGACGATCACGGCCGCTGGCACCGGCGATTCGATCGCCGCCAGCAATGTCACGGTATCGCTGTCGGCAAGCTCGGCGACCCTCGCGGTGACCGGAAGCAACGATACGGTGGTCGTGACCGGGACGAAGGATACGCTGACGCTCTCTGGCATGTCTGAAAAGGTGACAGCGAGCTCAACCACGCTGAGCCTGACGGGGACGAGCAGCTCGGCCGTGGTGACGGGGACGGGCAACACCATCGTCGTTGCGGGCACGAACGATACGCTGACCGCGGGTGGTGGCACCATTGCCGTCAACGCGTCGGGCGCCGCTGTGACGACGACCGCGGCGACGGCGATCACCTTCGCCAGTGGTCTTACCGCATCCGTGAATGGCGGCGGCTTTGCCGATCAGGTGACGCTCGGGGCTAGCGACACGATCACGCTGGCCAACGCAGCGGGCTCGGTAATCACGGCCACCGGGACTGGCGATGCAATCAGCGTGAACAGCGCCGCAGTGACGCTGACGGCCAGCTCGGCGACCCTTGCCGTGGCCGGAGCGAGCGATACGGTGGTCGTAACAGGGACGAAGGACATTGTGACGATGTCCGGAACGTCGAACACCGTGACCGCTACCTCGACGACGGTCACGCTGACCGGGACCGGCAGCTCGGCCGTGGTGTCTGGTGCGGGGAATACGATCGTCGTTGCGGGTGCGAACGACACGTTGACCGCCGGCGGCGGCACGATCGCGATCAATGCGACCGGGGCCGTGGTGACGACCACAGCGGTGACGCCCGTGACCCTGGCAAACGGTGTCGCCGCAACGGTGAATGCGAGCGGCTTTGCCGAGCAGTTCACCCTTGGGGTGAACGACGCGCTGACGCTGACCAATGCCGCGGGCTCGACGGTCACAGCCACCGGGACGGGCAATGGGATCGCCGCCAGCAACGTTGCGGTCACGTTGTCTGCGAGCTCGGCGACCCTCGCGGTGACCGGATCTAGCGATACGGTGATCGTGGCCGGAACGAACGATACGGTAACGGTGTCCGGGACGTCGAACACGGTAGCGGCGAGTTCGACGGCGATCATCCTGACCGGAACCAGCAGCTCGGCCGTGGTGTCGGGTGCGGGAAATACGATCGCCGTTACGGGCGCAAACGACACATTGACCGCGGGGGGCGGCACGATCGCAGTCTATGCGACGGGCGCGGTGCTGACGACCACCGCGGCCACGACCATAGGCCTGGCGGATAGTGTGGCTGCGATGGTGAACGCTGGCGGCTTTGCTGATCCAGTAACGATAGGAAAGAACGACACTCTGACGCTCAACAACAATGCGGCAGGCACCGTCATCACGGTCGCCGGCGGCGGCGATACGATCGCCGCCAGTAACGCTGTGGCGACGTTCAGCGGCGACGGCAAGGGTCTCGCCAGCACGCTGACCGGGTCGAATGACCAGATCACGCTGAGTGGGGCAAATCAGGTCTTGACCGTCAACGGGGCGCCCAATGGCCCGGTCGTGGTCAGCGGAGCCGGCGATGTGCTGACGATCAATGCCGGCGGCGCGAGCGGAACGGTGCTGGTCAGCGGCACGTCGGATGTCCTGAATGTCACCAATACGGCGGTGACGTTGTCCGGGAATGGGTCCAGCGCGACGGTGAACGGATCCGGCAATTCGGTGGTGGTGACGGGAACGAACGATGCCCTCGCAGTGTCCGGATCATTGGTGCCGGTGACGGCAAGCTCGACGGTCATCACGCTGATGGGCAACAGCAGCGCGGCGGTGGTGTCGGGGACGGCAAACGCGATCTACGTGACGGGCACGAACGACACGCTGACGGCGGGCGGCGGCGCGATCGCGCTCAATGCGACGGGCGCGGTGCTGACGACCACTGCAGCCACGGCCGTGACGCTGGCAAGCAATATTGCCGCGACGGTCGATGCCGGCGGCTTTGCCGATCAGGTCACGATTGGGTCCAACGACGCGTTGACGCTGATCAACTACGCGGCCGGCACCGGCCTCACGGTCAATGGAGGTGGCAATACGATCGGCCTCAGCAATGTCGCGGTGAACTTTAGCGGTAATGGCGCGGGAGTTGCCAATACGCTGACGGGATCAAACGATCAGGTGACCCTGAGCGGCACGAGCCAGGTCGTGACTCTCAACGGAGTTGCGAATGGGACCGTGCTGATCAGCGGCACGGGTGACACGCTGACGGTCAATTCCCCCGGTGCGGGCGGAATCTTCGCGGTCAGCGGCGTGAACGACACGCTGACCATCAATGCCGGTGGAGCGAGCGCATCGGTCCTGGTCAGCGGCAGGCAGGACGTCCTCAACGTCACCAATACGGCGGTGACGCTGTCCGGAACCTCGTCCAGCGCGACGGTGAAGGGCGAAGGAAATACGGTTGTCGTCACGGGAACGAGCGACTCGGTCACGGTGTCCGGCTCGTTCGTGCCGGTGACGGCCAGCTCGACGGCAATCACACTGACCGGCACGAGCAGCTCGGCCGTGGTGACGGGTGGCGGTGACACGATCGTCGTCACGGGCGTGAACGATACGTTGACCGCGGGAGACGCCACCGTGGCGCTCAATGCCACCGGCGCGGTGCTGACGACGACCGCAGCCACGTCGGTGACGCTGGCGAGTAATGTCGCCGCCGCCATTCATGCGGGGGGCTTCCTGAACCGGGTGACGCTGGCCAGCAACGATACGCTGGTGATCGATGATCCCGCCAATTTGTCGTTCGTGACCGCCACGGGCGGCGGAGATACGATCAACGTCGACGATGCGAACGTCATCTTCAGCGGCAATGGCGGGGGCGTCGCCAACGTTCTGAACGGCGAGAACAACGTCATTGTCGTGAGCGGCAACAACGAGCTCGTCGTCGCCAACGGCGTGCCGTTCGGGTCGGTCCTCGTCAGCGGGTCCGACGACGTCGTGACGATCAATGCCGGAGGCGTGAGCGGAACGCTCCAGATCACCGGCACGCGCGACCTGGTCAATGTCGACAACACGGACGTGACATTGATCGCGACCACCTCCACCGCGACCGTGAACGGATCCGGCGACCATGTCACGGTCCTCGGAACGGGCAACGCGCTGACTGTCTCGGGCACGTCGAATGCGGTGACGGCAAGCGGGACGGCGGTGACGTTGACCGGCACCGGCAGCTCCGCCGTGGTGACGGGGGGCGGGGACTCCATCGTCATCGCGGGCGTGAACGACACGTTGACCGCGGGAGGCGGTACGATCGCCGTCAACGCCACGGGTGCCTCGGTGACGACGACCGCGGCGACTGCGATAACTCTGGCAAGCAATATCGCGGTGACCCTGGATGCCGGCGGCTTTGCCGACCAGGTGACGCTCGGCGCGAACGATACGCTGACGCTGCTCAATGGCGCCAACACGGTGCTCAAGGCGACCGGCAGCGGCACGATCGCCGCCAGCGGTGCCGTGGTGACATTGTCGGCAAGCTCGGCGACGCTCGCCGTGACCGGATCCAGCGACACGGTGGTGGTGACTGGGACGGGCGATGCGGTGATCATATCGGGGGTATCGGACACCGTTTCGGCAAACTCGACCGCGGTGACCCTTACCGGAACCGGCAGCTCCGCGGTGGTGACGGGATCGGGGAATGCGATCGTCGTCGCGGGTACCAACGACACGTTGACCGCGGGAAGCGGCACGATCGCTGTCAACGGTACGGGTGCTGTGGTGACGACCACCGCAGCGACGGCGATAACCCTGGCAAGCAACATCGCTGCGACCGTGAATGCCGGTGGCTTCGCCGATCAGGTGACGCTCGGCTCGAACGACACGCTGACGCTGCTCAATGCCGTGGCCGGCACGCACGTCAAGGTGACCGGTACCGGCGATGCAATCACGGCCAGCAATGCCGGCGTGACACTCACGGGAACCAGCAGTTCTGCCGTCGTGACGGGAACGGGGAATGCGATCGTCGTCGCGGGCGTCAACGACACGTTGACCGCGGGAGGTGGCACGATCGCGGTCAATGCGACCGGCGCTGTGGTGACGACCACCGCGGCTACGAGCGTAACCTTGGCGAACAACGTTGCCGCAACCGTGGATGCCGGTGGCTTTGCCGATCAGGTGACGCTCGGGGCGAACGACACGCTGACGCTGCTCAATGCCGGCGCCGGCACGAGCATCAAGGCGACCGGCAGCGGCGATGCGATCACGGTCAGCAATGCCGGCGTGACCCTGTCGGGAGCCGGCAGCTCCGCCGTGGTGACGGGAACGGGGAACGCGATCGTCGTCGCGGGCACCAACGACACGTTGACGGCGGGAAGCGGCACGATCGCCGTCAACGGCACGGGTGCCGTGGTGACGACCACCGCGGCGACGGCGATCACCCTGGCGAACAATGTCGCGGCGACGGTGAATGCCGGCGGCTTTGCCGACCAAGTCACGATCGGGGCCAACGATACGCTGACGCTCCTCAATGGTGTCAACACGGTGGTGACAGCCACCGGCACCGGAGACACCGTCGCCGCGAGCAATGCCGTGGTGACGCTATCGGCAAGCTCGGCGACGCTCGCCGTGACCGGATCCAGCGACACCGTCGTGGTGACGGGAGCGGGCGATGCGGTGACCGTATCGGGGGTCTCGGAGAGCGTGACAGCGAACGCGACGGCGCTGACACTCACCGGCACCGGCAGCTCCGCCGTGGTGACCGGGACGGGGAACGCGATCGTCGTCACGGGCGCCAACGACACGCTGACGGCCGGAGGCGGCACAATCGCACTCAATGCGACAGGTGCCGTGGTGACGACCTCCGCGGCCACGGCCGTAGACCTGGCGGACAATCTTGCCGCAACGGTGGATGCAGGCGGCTTTGCCGATCAGATCACGCTCGGCGCGAACGACACGCTGACGCTGCTCAACAACGGGGCCGGCACCAGCATCAATGCGACCGGCAGCGGCGATGCGATCACCGTCAGCAATGCCGGCGTGACCCTGTCGGGAAGTTCGTCCAGCGCGACCGTGGTCGGGTCCGGCAACATCGTGGCGGTCACGGGCACGAACGATACGCTGACGGCCACCGGTGATGGCAACACCCTGGTCGCCAGCGCCGGCGTCACCACGCTGATCGGCAACGGCGATCAGACCATCTACCTCGCCGGAAACGGCGACACGACCATCGACAACAGCGCGTCATCGAGCTCGCCCAGCGGCGAGCTCGAGCTCCAGGGCAGCGTGAACCACGACAGTCTCTGGTTCGTGCAGTCCGGCAACGACCTCGTGATCGACGTCATGGGGACGACACGGCATATCACCGTGGCAAATTGGTTCAGCGACCAGAGCAACCAGCTCGAAGATATTCTGGCCGCGGACGGAATGAAGATCGACAGTGGTGTCTCGCAGCTCGTCCAGGCGATGGCGACGTTCGGACAGAACAACCCCGCTTTCGATCCGACTGCCGTGACCAACAGCCAGATTCCAAACGATCCCGGCCTGCAGACGGCAATGGCTGCGGCCTGGCATTCATAGAGCGAGTCTGAGAAGCCGATGACCGTGCGTGTCGATCAGTTTCCGGAGGTTCAGGGTGTCGTATCCGAACCTCCGGTCCAGGCCCGGAATCTCTCCGTGGGGGAGGTTCTGGGGCAGGTCACCGAATTGGTCCAGGCCAGGAAATATGACGAGGTCCAGGCACTGCTCCAGAACGCCATGGGTCAGCATCCGAAGAACGGCGATCTGATCAACGCCAATGGCTACGTGCTGACGGCGATGAAGCGGCAGTCCGATGCGCTGAGATGGTATCGGGACGCCCTTGAGTTCAGTCCGATGGGCTCCGGCATTTGGAATAATCTGGGCACCGCGTTCAAGCATCTCAAGTTCTACAATGTCGCGATCGCCTGCCACCAGCGGGCGATCGCTCTTTCCAGCAACGAGGGCTTTCTTCATCACAATCTCGGCCTGTGCTACGCGGAAGTCGGGCAGCACGGAGAGGCCATCATGGCCTTCGACCGGGCGCTGGCGCTGCAGCCGGATTTTCACCTCGCTCGATGGGACAGGGCCCGCAGCTATCTTCACCTGGGAAACTATCGGAAGGGTTGGGCGGACTATGAAGTCCGCCTCGTTTCCGGTCAGATCCCCGCAAGGTCGGTGTCTGGTCGTCAATGGACAGGAACCCCATACGCCGGCAGTCGGCTCCTCGTGCTCGCAGAGCAGGGGTTCGGCGACACGCTGTGGGCGCTGCGATACCTGCCGCGGGTCAAGGGATTGGGCGGCGAGCTGATCGTTGAATGCCAGCCGGCGCTCTGCTCCCTGGTCGCCTCTCTTGGCGTTGCCGACCGGATCGTTGCAAAGGGTGAGCCGCTGCCGGAGGCCGACTACTACTGCTCCTTCTGCAGCCTTCCCGGACTTTTCACACCGGATCTGTCCCTGCTTCCAGCACAACCCTATCTTTTCAAACCGGCGGAGCGAGAGGCAAAGTTCGAACCCTATCTTCGCAAAGGAGCAGGTTGCCTGAAGGTCGGCATCGTCTGGTCGGGCAGCGTGACATTCGAACGGAATGCCGAGCGCGCCATTTCCCTCGAGCGCCTCCTGCAGAGCGTCGATTTTCCGGGCGTGCAGCTCTACAGCTTGCAGAAGGGATCACCCGAGCAGGAGCTGCAAGGCGTCGAGCTGCGCCGGCCGATCATCGATCTCGCACCCGAGTTGAACGATTTTGCAGATACGGCGGCCGTCGTCGCAAACCTTGACCTGGTGATCATGACGGACAGTGCTGTTGCCCACCTTGCCGGCGGGCTTGGCGTCCCTGTCTGGATCTTGCTGGGCCATTCGGCGCATTGGCTATGGCTGCTCGATCGTGCCGATAGTCCCTGGTATCCATCGGCTCGATTGTTCCGCCCCCGTATCGAGGGCGACTGGGATCATGTTCTCGACAACGTCGCCATCGAGTTGATGAAGTTGGCGACCGTCAGGGTGCCATTGTCCAGCGTCGGATAGTGCGGTGATGGACTTGCCGCTGCTCGGACATTCAGCTGTGCCCTGGATTGGGGTGGAGTTGAAGTCTTTCGATTGCTTGGAGGACCGCGTGTGCACGATCTGTGCACCGTGAGATCAAGATAAATCTATCGAGGGCAACTGCGATCGTCGTTTTGGGATGATGTGAGACCCGCGCAAATTTTCGACGCGTGGGAGTGTGGGCCGTCGCAAAGGGAATCCAGTAGAGTTCAGCACTCCGGCAAGTTCACCGCCAATCCGCCGAGGCTCGTTTCCTTGAACTTCGCATTCATGGCTTCGCTCGTCTGCCGCATTGCCTCGATGCAATTGTCCAGCGGCATGAAATGCGATCCGTCGCCGCGCAGGGCGAGCGAGGCCGCCGCGACTGCCTTGATGGCGCCAATGCCGTTGCGCTCGATGCATGGGACCTGGACCAGGCCCGCCGCCGGATCGCAAGTCATGCCAAGATGGTGCTCGAGGGCAATCTCCGCGGCATTCTCAATCTGCTCGGGCGATCCGCCCAGCACCGCACAGAATCCGGCCGCAGCCATCGCGGCCGCTGACCCGACTTCGCCCTGACATCCTGCCTCGGCCCCGGAGATCGAGGCGTTGTGCTTGATCAACCCGCCGATCGCCGCCGCCGTGAGCAGGAAATCGGCAATCTTGTCGGGCTCCGCCCCGATGCAGTGATCCAGGTAATATCGCAGCACCGCGGGCACGACGCCGGCGGCCCCGTTGGTCGGCGAGGTCACCACTCTGCCGCCGGCGGCGTTTTCCTCGTTCACGGCCATCGCGTAGACACTGAGCCAGTCGGCTGCCGCATGGGGCTGAGAGCGATTGGCCCGCCGTTCGGCCAACAATTGCTGATGAATCCGCGCGGCCCTGCGTCGCACGTGAAGGCCCCCGGGCAGCTCGCCTTCCTGGCTCAGCCCCCGTTCGATGCAACCGTTCATGATCGACCAGAGACGGGCGAGGCCGCGTTCGACGTCTTCGGATGTGCGGAGTTGGGTCTCATTCACGCGCTTCATGTCCGCGATGGACAACCCACTCTCGCGCGCCATGCGCAGCATCGCGCTCGCGTTCGCAAATGGATAGGGCCATGGTACCGCGTCAGAGGCAGTCGGCGATGCTTCGCGCTCCCGCGCCGTCACCACGAAACCGCCACCGATGGAATAATAGGTTTCGTCCAACGTTACAGCGCCGGTGGAATCGCGGGCGGACAGAACGAGCCCGTTGGCATGACCGGGCAACGGCGGTCCGTAGTCGAAGACGATGTCGAGGGCAGGGTCGAACCTGAGCTGCGGCAGGCCCTTGGGGCGCAGGAGACGGCTGCTGCGGAGATCCTCGAGCTGGCGTTCGGCCGCGTCGAAATCGAACTCGGCGGGCGTCCAGCCGAGCAAGCCGAGCGTCACGGCACGATCTGTGGCGTGGCCTTTCCCCGTGAATGCGAGCGACCCATGCAGGGTCGCTCCGACGGCGGCCGCTTGGCGACCAGACGGATGCTGCCGCAGGAGATTGAGGAACTGCCCCGCGGCCGTCATGGGCCCCATCGTATGCGACGATGAGGGGCCGATGCCGATCTTGAAGACGTCGAATACGCTGAGAAACATCACACGCCTCTGGTCGAACCCGTTTCGTGCGCGACAGGCTGTGCGGTAGCAGTCCAGCCCTTAGACGGCAATCGCCATTCCATCGCGCTGCGGATCGGCTCCTCCCGAGCAAACACCGTTGACGATGCCGATGGCGTGAAGAGCGGCAAAAGGAAAGGTCTGGGCCGAACGCTTGACGTCATAGCCGGCGGCGGTGAGCTCGTCGCTGACATTGCGACGTATGCGGTTCGAGATGTCGATCGCATTTGAAACGCCCATGATCCGCGGCGCCGCCACGGCTTCGAAGGTCGACATGCCGAAATCGATCATGTTCATGATGCCTTGCGCCACGGCCGGCGCGACGTAGCTGCCGCCCGGCGCGCCGATCACGATCCGCGGTACGTCGCCATCGAAGACGATGGTCGGCGCGGCGGAGGAGGCGCGGCGCTTGCCGGGCGCGATCGATGCCGCCCGCCCGGGGCGCGGATCGAAGCGGCTCATCGTCCCGTTGTAGATAAAGCCGAGGCCGTCGGAGATGGCGCCGGATGGGCTGCCCAGAGTGTGGGTCAACGCGACGGCGTTGCCTTCGCGGTCGATCACCGAGACGTGCGTCGTCTCACGCTGCGAGCGGTCGAGCCTTTCGACCACTGCGCGCTCGCCGCGTTTGATGGCGTCTGCCTGCTCGGCCGCGTGCTCCCTCGAGATCAGGCGCTCGACGGGCACGTCAACATAGGCTGGATCACCCATGAAGCGATCCTTGTCGATGGTCATCCGCTTCATGGCTTCGGCGAGCAAGGCGACGTGCTCGGCACTGCCGTGGCGCAGCGCGCCGATGTCGAAATTCTCGAGGATGTGCAGGATCTGCAACATGGACATGCCGCTCGCCGGCGGCGGGCTCGTCGAGATCCGGTGGCCCCGGTACGCGCCCCAGATCGGGCTGGCGACGGACAATTTGTATTCCGCGAAGTCGCGCTCGGTCAGAAGTCCGCCCTGCGCGGCGAAGTCGGTTGCCATGCGGCTCGCCAGGGCGCCATGGTAGAAGTCTTCCGGGCCGCTTCTGGCGAGATGTTCGAGCGTCGCGGCGAGGTCGGGATTGACCAATGTGTCGCCGGGGCGCTTGGGGGTGCCGTCAGGCCGGAAGAACACCTCCCGTCCGGTCCGGCTGTAGCGCAGCTTGTCGCCGGTATTCACCTCGCCACCGCCGCTCTGGTCCTGGGTCCAGAACCAGTGCATATGGGGCCGCACGAGCACGCCGCTATGCGCCTGCCGGATCGCGGGTGCCATCACGTCCTGCCAATCCATCGTGCCGAACTGCGAGAGCGCGTGGGCATAGCCCTTCACGCTGCCAGGCGTGCAGACGGCAAGGTGGCCGAACTCATTGATTCCGCCCTCGAGCAGGAAGGCAAAACCGTCCCTGGTCTGTCCTTGCAAATGTTTCAGCCACATGTCCGGCGTCGCGGCGAGCGGTGCCCTGGCGTAGAACTCGATGATCTCGTGAACGCCGCGGCGCGGCATGTAGACCTGCATCGAGCCGAAGCCGCCGATGCCGCACATCAGCGGATCGACCACACCCTGCATGAACGCACAGGCGATGGCGGCGTCGATGGCGTTGCCGCCGCGCTCAAGCACTTCGGCACCGGCCTCCGCCGCTTCGGGCTGCGGCGCGACGATCATCGCGTTCTTCATCGTTGTCATATGCAGCGTTCTCTTTCCCTGTCGCTAAGGCCGTGAACTAGAGTTGCAGAACCAGCCTGTCGCCCTCGACCGTCAAGGCGGCGCCGTTGGCGGCGGAGGAGGCGATCAACTCGTCTCGCTCGCCGGGTTCGTCGTGAACCGAACGGACGATCGTCCGATCGGCTTCATCGCGGCGGACGAACGAGATCTCCAGGCGCCGGATCGACCGCTCGACGATCTCCGCGTGCGTGAACATACCGACCCAGTCCGCATGAGGCTTGTTGCCGTGCTCATACAGGAACGAGAAGTTGCGGCCGCGATAGATGACCGGTCGCCCGGCATGAAGCTCCAGCGGCAGAATCATGTGCGGCCCGTGACCAACAACAATGTCGGCACCGGCGTCGATCGCGGCATGTGCGAACTCGCGCTGATATTGCAGCACTTTACGTTCGCAATATGGCTTCGATCTCTTGCGCTGCTCCAAGCAGCGTATGGTCTTGTCCGCGCGCGGCGATGATCTGAAGGCCGAATGGAAGTCCGCATCGATCCGCTCCGCACGGAATCGAAATCGCGGGCAGACGGGCATGATTGACAAAAGGCGTGAACACCGCGTGGGCACGTGGGCTTGCGGCGTTTCCGCCGATCATGTCAGGGCCGAGCTGCGCCAGCGGCCAGGCGACGCATGGGACGGTTGGCGTCAGCAGCAGGTCGATCTCGTCAAAGAACGCCGCAAAGGCCCTGGCGATTGCCGCGCTTGCGACCAGCGCTCCGGCCACCTCGGTGCCTGACCACGACAGCCCTCGCTCAATTTGCTTGGCGATATCAGGATCGAAGACGGTCGGGTCCTTGCGGAAGCGCTCGCCATGGAGCGCGGCAAGGCCGGCATGCTGGAGCGGCATGATGGCGTCTTCCGTCGCGCCGGCCGGCCAGACGGGATCGTCTTGCACGATGCGCAATCCCGCGGCCGAGAGACGCCCGACGGCAGAAACGATCCCGTTCGCGACGGCATCATCGACGGCCACATCGAGACCGAGGCGAGGCGAGAATGCGATGCGCAGACCGGCGACATCGGCGGTCTCTTGCGCAATGCCCGCCGAATCCGGATCGCGCCGATCGACGCCGGCCATGGTCTTGAACGCCAACGCGATGTCGGTGACGTCGGTGGCAATCGGCGCGATGACGGAGAGACCGAAGAAAGGCTCGGCGAAGCCGGGTCCATAAGGGATTGCGCCGTAGGACGGCTTGAAACCGACGACGCCGACATGGGCCGGCGGCCTGCGGCTGGAGCCTCCGGCATCGGTGCCGATAGCGAGCGGCACGAGGCCGGCCGCGACGGCGACAGCCGGACCGCCGGACGAACCGCCCGGCGTCAGCGTGGGATCAAGAGGATGCCGCGTCGGCCCGAACAGCGGCGAGGTCGTCACTCCCTTGCTCGCGAACTCCGAAGTTGCCCCGATGCCGACAACGACGGCTCCGGCCATGCGCAGCCGCTCGATCGCGATCGCATCCTGTGGCGCGACGAAATCGGAAAACAGACGCGAGCCCTGTGTCACGCGCCAGCCGCCGGTCCAGATGTTGTCCTTGACCACGATGGGGACGCCGGCAAGCGGCATCGCGTCGCCCGCGCGTAGGCGATCGTCGACGGCGGCGGCATCGGCAAGCGTGCGCGAGGGATCAGTCGTGACCACAGCGTTCAAGCTCTTCGCTGCCTCGATGCGGCCGAGGGCGCCCTTGGCGGTTTCGACCGCGCTGGTTCGCCCGGCCGTCACATCGGTCGCGATCTCGCGCGCGCTACTTGTCCGTCTTGTCATGGCTTCCCCAGATCAATGCCACTGTGCCGCACAGTGCAAGGCACGCCAAGGCGAAGAAGGCCGCGCCGAGGCTGGCGACGCCATCCAGGATCGAGACCAGCGCAGGCGCCGCCAGCAGGCCCGCATAGGATGCCGTCAGCACCGCGCCGGTGGTGTCGCCGATCCGGTCCTGCGGCGCGAGGCGGGCGATCTCGGCGATGAAGACTCCGTTCCACCCCGAAGCCGTCAGGCCGAACAGCGCGGCAATCGCGAATTGCGAGGCGCGCCCGAGCGATGCGCCATCGAGGCCAAGCAGCGCGGCGCAGATGGCCATGCCGAGGCCGATGACGACGAGCACGGCGCGGGAGGCATTAAGGCGCATGGCGACATAACCCCAGCCGAGACGGCCGACGAGGCCGCCCGCTTGCGCGCAGGCGAGCGCCATGCCCGCCTCGATATGGCTGAGGCCAAGCTCGCGCGTGCCGAGCGTGACGAAAACGGTGTTGAGCGAGACCTGCATGGCACTGAACGGCATCGAGGCCAGCGCCAGCATCGCGATGCGCCTGTCCGACGTCACCAGCGCCAGCCGGGCGCGGAGATCGAGTTCAGGGGGCGGGGCGACCTTGCCGGCATAGGCCGGCCGCAGCCGCTCGTAGATCAGGATCGCAATCAGCGCGCAGGCGGCGACCGCCGCGTAGCACCAGGCAGGCCCCAGCGAAATCGCGATCACGGGCAGAAGCAGCGAGCCGCAGACGGCGCCGATCTGGTTGCCGGTCTGCCGCACCGAGAACACGAATGCGCGCCGCTCTGCGGTTACGAGCCGCGCCAGCAGCGCCGCGCTCGCCGGTGTCTCCGGTCCGAAGGCAAGGCCGAGGCAGAGGCCCGCGGCCAGCAGGGCCGCGGTCGTGCCGAGCGAAGCCAGCGCCATGCTGACGACGATCGCTGCCGCGCACAGGCTTGCGATCCGGAGCGAGCCCAGGCGCGCGATGAAACCGCCGCCCCAGAACGAGGCGGGGATGCCGACGGCGAACACCGCGCAGGAGAACATCGAGAGCTGCCAGACCTCGATATGGGCCCGCGGCGCGACCACGCCGGGCGCAAACAACGCCAGCGCCACCAGTGCCTGGAGCGAGGTCATCGCCCCCAGGGCCGGCAGCAACGCGGGCGCTGGCCGAACAGCCACATTTGCGTCTACCATGGCGCTACGCTCACGGGAGGAACATGGTGGCAGGCGGTATTTCCATTCACGCGGTCGATGTGGCGAGCGGCCGGCCCGCGCAGGGACTGCGCGTCGAGATCTGGCGGATCGGTCCGGAACAGGTGCGCATCGCCGACGGACGGCTCGGTGTCAACGGCGTGCTCGATCATGCCGTTGCACACGGCGCGGGGGTGACGGCGGGCGAGTATGAGGTGCTGTTTCATCTCGGCGAATTCTTTGGCGACAGCGACGGCTTCCTGACCGTGACGCCGTTCCGTTTCCGCATCAAGAACGTTGACGAGCATTTTCACCTGCCGCTGAAATTCACGCGCTGGGGCTATTCGTTGTTCCGCGGCGCCTGATCAGTTGGTCAGCCGTCGCGACAATCCCGTGACGCGCTCCATCACCGCGACCAGCGCGACGGTTGCGATGATCAGCACGCCCGACAGCGCGGCGATGGTGACGTCGAGCTTGCCCTCGAGGTCCTGCCACATCCGGATCGGCAGCATGTCGGTCGCGGCATCGCGCAGGAACAGCGACACCGGCACGTTGTCGAAGGACGACATGAAGGCGATGAAGGCGCCAGCGATGATGCCCGGCCGGATCATCGGCAGCACGATGCGGCGGAACGTGTAGAGCCGGCTCGCGCCCAGCACGGCCGAGCTTTCGAGCAGGGTCGGCTCGAGCTGCGCGAGCGCGGCAACCGTGTTGCGCACCACATAGGGCACGCAGACCACGGTGTGGCCGATCACGAGCGTCAGCGGCGAGACCGGCAGGCCGACCAGGGAAAACAGCATCAGGGCGGCCAAACCAAAGGCCAGCGCCGGCAGCACCAGCGGCGACATGAAGAGGGAATCGAGCAGCCGCGCGGACAGTGTCCGCGACCGCGAGATCGCCAGCGCAGCCGCAACGCCGAGCACGACCGACAGGCCGGTCGCCCACAGCGCGACGATGAGGCTGTTCTTGGCGGCGAAATGCAACTGCCAGGCATTCCAGAGCTCGACGTACCAGCGCAGCGAATAGCCGGGCGGCGGGAAGCGCAGCGAGAAGCCGCTGGTGAACGACACGATCAGGACCACCAGCGATGGCGCGATGATCAGGATCAGGGCGATGATCGCGACCACGGTCATCACCAGCTCGAAGCTGAACGATTCCAGCGTGCGCTTGCGTCCGCTCATCATGCGCCTCCATAGCCGCGCGACATGCGGCCGAGCGTGGTGAACACGGAGACGACCGCGAGCACGGCGAGCAGGAAGATGATCGAGATCGCGGCCGCAAACGGCCAGTTCTGCAGGGTCGAGGCCTGCTGATAGAGATACATCGGCATGAACAGCATCTGCCCGCCGCCGACCAGCGACTGGGTGATGAAGGCCGTGATGGCGGCCGCATAGGTCAGCGTGCAGCCGGCGATCACGCCGGGCAGCGACAGCGGCAGCACGATCCGGAAGAAGGTGCGCCAGCTTCCGGCGCCGAGCGAACAGGAGGCGTCGTCGAGATTGGGATCGATGCGGCCGAGCGCGGTGATCAGCGGCAGCGTCATCAGTGGCATCTGCACCTGCGCCAGCGCGATGACCACGCCGAACTGGGTGTAGAGCAGTTTCAACGGCGTATCGATGATCCCCAGGGATTGCAGCGTGGCGTTGATGATGCCCTGGCGGCCCAGGATGACGATCCAGGCGAAGGTGCGCACCACCACGCTGGTGAGCAGCGGTAGCAGCACGATCAGGATGATGATGGTCTGCAGCTTTGGTCCGACCCGCTGGTAGAGCCAGGCGATGGGAAAGCCGAGCACGAGGCAGACGGCCGTCACTTCGGCGCCGAGCAGCAGCGTCGAGCCGAGCACGCTGAGACTGAAGGGATCGGTGAGGAAGTGCAGGTACTGGCCGAGCCCCCAATGGAGCCCGGCCGTGTCGTTGTGCAGCGAGAGCCAGAACAATTGCAGCAAGGGCGCGACGAAGAACAGCAGGAAGAACAGCGCCAGCGGCGCTGCCAATCCCATTCCGTAGGACGTGACGTCCCGTGATGCCGGTACTGCGCCCATGGCTTGAGCCTTCGAGGTTCTAGATCTTGATCTCGCGGTTGAAGCGCTCGATCCAGGCCGAGCGCTGCTCGTTGATCTTCTTCCAGTCCTGGAACACGAATTTCTGCTTCAGCTCCGCGGTGTCCTTGGCGAGCACACGCGCGATCTCGCCGCCCATCGTCACCTTGGAATTGGTCGGCACGATCAGGTAGGGCGGGTTCATCAGCGTGGTCTGCACCTCGGGCGTCAGCGCCGCCTCGATCAGCTTGAAGGCCAGCTCGCGGTTCGGCGAGTTCTTGACGATGTGGATCGTGGTCTTGAAGGCGATGGCGCCTTCCTTGGGCGCCACGAACTCCACCGGCACGCCGCGGGCTTTGAGGATCTGTATGGCGTTGAAATTGCCGGGCGAGATGTCGATCTGGCCCTGCTGGAACAGGGTGGCAAGCGCGCCGGGATTGGCGGCGACCGCGGCGAGATTGGGCTTCAGCTCCTCCAGCGCCTTGAAGGCGGGATCGACATTGGCTTCGGAGCCGCCGCGCATCTTGGCGATCTCGACCAGCCAGCCAGTGCCGAGCGTCGAGTTGAGGTTGGTGATGCCGACGCGGCCCTTGAACTCGGGCTTCCACAGATCGGCCCACGAGGTCGGCGGCGTCTTGACGGCTTCGGGATTATAGGTGAGGCCGACGACCTGGAAAAACGGGGCCGGGCCCATCGGCTCCTGCGCCTCGCTGATCAGGTCCTTGTAGTACGCGCTCTTCTCGACCGGATAGGGTTCGACGAGGTCCTGGCCGATGGCGACCAGCGCCGGACCCGGATCGTGCAGCATGACGTCGATCGGCGGATTGGCTTTCGCGGCATTCACCTTCGCGATCTGGTCGACCGAGAGCATGGGGTCGAGCACCATCGCCGCATCGGCGTTGGCCTTGCGGAAGGCCGGGACCAGCACAGCCTTGTGCGCTTCTTCCCAGCTTCCGGTGAAGGTCGCAAATACCAGCGGGCGCGCCTGGGCAAAGCTCAGTCCGGGAAACGCCTTCATGGCCCCGAGGGTGAGGGCCGTCGTCATCAGGCTGCGGCGGTTGAGGATCATGTCGAACTCCGTTGTGGACAATGACTGGAACTAAAGCGTTGCGGGAAAGGCATTGGCGAGCGAGGGGGCGAGCGGGGCGAGGCGCACGGCCGCGCCGCTCTCCAGTGCGCGCGTCTCGCCGATGCGCGCCTGGGAGACTTTGACGCCGGAGCCGTCGGCGGTGGTGACCTCGTGGACGACGGTGGCTCCCAGCGGCAGCGACATGCCGACCACGCCGGCAAAGCCGGTCTCGTCGCCGACGAACTGCAGATGCTCGGGCCGGATGCAGACGGTGACGCGGCCGCCTTCGGTGAGGCTGCCTGCCGCCGGCCGTGCGATGATCTCCGCGCCGGCATCGAGGCGCACCTTGGCTTCGGTGCGATCTGCCGAGACCACAACGCCGGGCATGCGGTTGGTCGAGCCGACAAAGGTGTTCACGAACAGGGTCTCCGGCCGGTCGTAGACATCGGACGGCGTGCCGAACTGCTCGAGCTTGCCGTGGCTCAGCACGGCGACGCGGTCGGCCATCGACAGCGCCTCCTCCTGGTCATGCGTCACGATCAGCGTGGTGATGCCGGAGACGCGCTGCAGCCGCTTGACCTCGATCTGCATGTCGAGCCGCAGATTCTTGTCGAGCGCGGCGAAGGGCTCGTCGAGCAGCAGGATCGATGGCTTGATCGCAAGTGCGCGGGCGAGCGCGACGCGCTGCTGCTGGCCGCCGGAGAGCTGCCGCGGCAGCCGCTCGGCCATAGCAGGCAATTGCACCAGCTCCAGCAGGCGCTGCGCTTCGCGCTGGCGCGTCGCCTTGTCGGTGCCGCGCGCGGCGAGGCCGTAGCCGACATTCTCGCTGATCGACAGATGCGGAAACAGTGCGTAGTTCTGGAACACGATGCCGACGGCGCGCTTGTTCGGCGGCAGCGCATCGACGATGTCGTCGCCGATGATGATGCGCCCTTGCGTCTGCGCGATGAAGCCGGCGATGATGCGCAGCAGCGTGGTCTTGCCGCAGCCGGAGGGCCCAAGCAGGGCGATGATCTCGCCGCCCTTGATGTCGAGATTGATGTTCTCGACCGCGAGTGCACCGCTGGGATAGCGGTGGGTGACGGCGTCGACGACGAGTGAACGCCCGCCTTGCGCTTCAGCCATGGTGTTGCCTCCGGTTCTTCCGAGGAAGAAAGCAAGTCTCGTGCCCGCCGCGCTCGCCTTTCGCTGCGAGGTTTGGCATGGTGCGGTGATGACATCGAAGCCATCGATCTGCGACCTCACGGCCAAAACCCTTGCGCGCGCCATCGCCACGGGCGAGCTGTCCTCGTGCGATGCCGTCGAGGCGCATCTGGCGCGGATCGCGGAACAGGATCCGCAGCTGGCGGCGTTCGTGACCGTCGATGCAGAGGGCGCCCGCCGCGCCGCGGACATCTGCGATGCAGCTCCTGCGCCGATCGGTCCGCTGCATGGCGTGCCCGTCGGGATCAAGGATCTCACCGACACCGCGGGACTGAGGACAACGTATGGATCGGTCCTGTTTCGTGATCACCTGCCCGTCGAGGACGATCTCGTGGTGGCGCGACTGCGGCGCGCCGGCGCGGTCATCCTCGGAAAGACCAACACGCCCGAGTTCGGCTTCGGTGCGGTCTGCACCAATAAATTGTGCGGACCGACGCGCAATCCGTTCGATCCCGCGCTGACCTCCGGTGGATCGTCCGGCGGCTCCGCCGTCGCGGTCGCGGCCGGCATGGTGCCGCTCGCGCACGGCACCGATTTCGGCGGCTCGGTGCGCACGCCCGCAAGCTTTTGCGATGTCGCCTCGATCCGGCCCACGCCCGGCCGCATCCCGTCGCCGCGCCGACCGCTCGGCTGGGACATGCTGGCCACCCACGGCTTCCTCGCCCGCGGTGTCGAGGATCTCGAACTGGCGCTGTCGGTGTGCGCGGGAGGCGATGCGAACGATCCGCTCTCGGCTGGCGTCGTCAGTGATGATCGGCCGCTCGGGGAACGTCCCAAGGTCGCTGTCACCCCCGATTTCGGCGTCGCGGCGGTTGCGCGCGCTGTCCGTGCGCGTTTTGCCGCCGCCTGCAATGCGCTCGCGGGAATTGCCGATGTCGTGCCGTCCTCGCCCGACTGCAGCGGCGCGATCGAAACCTTCCGCACGCTGCGCGCGGCGCATATCGCCAACAGCTATGGCGAATTGCTGAGAATGCGTCGCGCCGAGCTGACACCCACCGTGATCTGGAACATCGAGGCGGGCGCAAAGCTCTCCGCCGAGGATTATCTCAACGCCGAGCGGCGGCGCACCGCGATCTATCGCAGCTTTCGCGAGCTGTTCGCCCGCGCCGATTTCCTGATCGCGCCGGCGGCCTCCGTCTTCCCCTGGCCGAACGAGATCAGCGATGTCACTGCGATCGATGGCACGGCGCTGGAGACGCCGATCGACTATCTCGCCGTCACCTTCATCGTCTCGCTGGTCGGCTTCCCTGTCCTGACCTTGCCGGTGCGGCGGGAAGAAAACGCGCTGCCGTTCGGGATCCAGATCATCGCGCCGCCGGGCGCTGAATCCCGTCTGTTTGCCTTCGGCCGTGCCATCGAAAAGGAGTTGGGCTTTTCGCATCGCCGGCCAACGCTCCCCTAGCTGTCGCGATGCTCGAGCCGCGCGGCGAGCGCGTCGGCAAGACCGATGGTGGGCTTGGCTGCGGGCCGGCGGTATGTACCTGCAGTTGCCTTGCGCAGGCGTAGCGCAACCAGCGCTTCCGCCTGCTTCACGGCGGCGACGACCTGGTCGACGACGGGCACGGGGATCCGATCGGCGACGCGCTCGGCAAGACCGGAGAGCGGCGCGCCCGCGAAGATCAGCACATCGGCCTCGTCCTCGACGATGGCACGCTGCGCGAGTTCGACGAGCAGATCCTCTTTCTCGTTGCCGACGTCCGAAATCGCCTTGAAGGGCGTATCGAGCATGCGGATGCCGGCGCAGCGCTCTCGCAGCCCGTGGTCGCGGACACACTCTTCGTACCAGGGGCCCAGCGCCTGCGCGAAGGTGATGATGCCAAAGCGGCGGCCCGCCATGCAGGCGGTCAGCATCGCAGCTTCCGCAAGGCCGATCACGGGAATGTCGAACGTCTCGCGTGCGGCGAACAGGCCGGGGTCGCCGAATGCGGCGATGATCGCGGCATCGACCTTGGTGTGCTGCTCGGCCAGCATCTCCAGCGCGATGGCGCCGCCGATCTGCGCCTCGGTGCGCGTGGCGATATAGGGCACGCCGCGCGAGGCGGTGCAGGGGACCAGCTCGGTGCCGGGCGCGGCGGCGCGCTGCCCGACATCGGTCATCAACTGGGTGACCGAGGCGCTGGTGTTGGGGTTGAGCAGCAGCAGCTTCATGGTCATGCCGCCGTCAGCTTGGGTTTGGGAGCGAGCGTCTCGAGCAGGGCAGTGCCGGTCTGGCGGACATGGGCGCCGAGCAGGCGTCCTGCGGCCTCGCTGTCACGCGCCTCGAGAGCGGCGAGGATGTCGGCGTGCTCATCGACCGAATTGCTCCAGCGCTTGTCGGCTCCGAGCGCGAGATAGCGCGCGCGTTCGGCGCGGGAGATCAGCGTCTCGTGCGCCTCCCGTAGCGGCGTGTTGCGGGCCATGCGGACGATGGTGTTGTGGATCTCGCCGTTGATGGCAAAGTATTCGTCGAGCTTGCCGTTGCGGTGGTGACCCTCCATCCGGGTCTGCAGCGTGCGCAGTCGGGCGAGATCGCGCTCGGTGGCGCGCTCCGCGGCCAGCTCGGCCGCAAGCCGCTCGATGCCGGCGAGCGCTTCGAACAATTCCTGGATGCCCTCGACCGCGATGTCGGCGATACGCGGGCTGCGGTTGGGGCGCAGTTCGATCAAACCCTCGGCCGCCAGCACCTTCATCGCCTCGCGCAGCGGGGTGCGCGACACGCCGAGCTCCTTCGACAGTCTGGTCTCCTGGGTCTGCGATCCCGGCGCCAGCTCGCCGCGAATGATCATCGTCCGCATCCGCGCGGCGGCGCGCTCATGCAGGCCCATCCTCTTGAGTTTGGGCGACTTTCGGCCCTTCGGGGTTTCCGACTTCTGCTGCACGCGCGCCTCACTGCTTCAGTTCATCCTAGCCGTTTCCGGCCCCTTGGCTTGCCCAAAATACCGACGCATATAGCTGAAAACAATAGCACAACGCGCAAATTGTATGCAGCATGCAAAAACCGGATTGCGTTGCCGCAAAGCCCGGCCAATGATCTGGCGCGACGCGCGAGATCTCGCGCTTTCCGAAAACGGAGCAAGCGATGCGGACGAGTTTGCGAGTGGGTCTCGTGGTGATGGCGGCGATGTTCGGCGGTGGCGAGCTCGCCATGGCGCAGACCGCGAAGATCAAGCTCGGCTACGCCAAATGCGCGCACTGCCTGCCCATGTCGCTGATCCCCGGCATGGCCAAGGGCGTCGAGGTCGAGGCCACCGGCTTCAACTCGGGCAATGACGTGCTGACCGCGTTGATCTCGAAGAGCATCGACGTCGCGCAGGTCACTTACCTCCATTACATCACCGCGCTCGACAAGGGTTTTGACGTCGTCGCCGTGTCCGGCCAGATCAATGGCGGCTCGGAATGTCTGTCGTCCGCCAAGCTGAACCTGCCGGCAGAGGACTGGGCTGCGTTCAAGGCGACCGTGACGAAGGCGAAGAGCGACGGTCAGCCGCTGAAGGTCGCGGCCTCCCGCGGCAACGCGCAGGACATCCACATGCGCGGCGCCTTCCTCAAGCAGGGCGTCGATCCCAACAAGGACATCCAGTTCATCAACATTCCCAATCCGTCCGACCATCTCGCGGCGCTGCAGCGCGGCGAGGTCGACATGATCTGCTCGGTCGAGCCGTTTGCCTCGCAGATCCGGCTTGCCGGCGCTGGCAAGCATTTCGTGCTGCCGTATGACCAGGCCGCCGGCAATCTGACCAATCTGATCGTCACCCGTTCCGACGTGATTGCCAGCCAGCGCGCCGGCGTGCAGGGCGTCGTCAGCGCCGTGGTCGAGCTCGACAACAAGCTGATCGCCGACAAGGGGCCGTGGATCGAGGTCATCAACAAGCTCACCGGCCTCGACAAGACGGTCGCGACCGAGGCGCTGAACAATGCCTCGCCCGATCCCGCGATTCATCGTTCGCAGACGCTGGCGATCGCCGCGATGATGCGCGACCTGAAATACATCTCGAAGGACGTCTCCGCGGAAGCGGAGAAGAACATGGATTATTCGTTCCTGGAGAAGGCCACCGGAAAGGCCAAGAATGACCTCGGTTACTGATGTCACGCCCGCAAGGCCGGGATTTCGGCTGACGCGGGCATTCCAGGGGCTCGAACGCCTCATCGTGCCTGCGCTGCTGATCGCCGGCTGGGAGGCCTTTGCCCGCAGCGGCATGCTGCCGCCGGCACTGCTGCCGGCGCCGAGCGCGGTGCTGCACGCGCTCGGCGACTGGGTGTTCGGCTTCGACGAGACCACGCAGACCTATTCCGGGCACTGGCTGCGCGACGCGTTTGCCAGCGCTCTTCGCGTGTTCGGCGGCTTTGCGCTGGCGAGCCTTCTCGGCATCCTCGCCGGTGTCGCGATCGGCTGGTCACGCCTGTTCGAGAAGACGCTGGAGCCGACGCTGCAGATGCTGCGTCCGATCCCGCCGGTGTCCTGGATTCCACTCGCGATCATCTGGTTCGGCATCGCCGACAAGCCGGCGATCTTCCTCGTCTTCCTCGGCGCCTTCTTTCCCGTGCTGATGAACAGCATCCACGGCGTGAAGACGGTGGACCACAATCTCGTCCGGGCCGGAGCGATGATGGGCGCGAACGGTCGGCAGATGCTGACCGACATCGTGCTGCCGGCGGCGCTGCCGTCGATCTTCGCCGGCCTGCGCATCGCGGTCGGATCGGCCTGGATGCTGACGGTCACGGCCGAGATGGTCGCGGTGAAAAGCGGCCTCGGCTACGTGCTGTGGGATTCCTACTACTTCCTGCGCTACGACATCGTGCTCGCGGCGATGATCTCGATCGGGCTGCTCGGCTATCTCTCCGACCTCGGCCTCAAGGCAATCATGGCGCGCACGCTGCGCTGGCAGCAGACAACCACCGTGCAGGGCAGAGCGGGCTGATGGCGGCAATCGAGCTTCGCAACATCGCCAAGGTGTTCTCCGACAAGCGGCGCGGCCGCGACCTGCTGACCCTGGACAACATCAATCTCGACATCGAGGCCAACGACTTCGTCTGCCTGCTAGGCCCCTCCGGCTGCGGCAAGTCGACCCTGCTCAACATCATCGCCGGCTTCGAGCAGGCCACGTCCGGCCGCACGCTGGTCGACGGCAAGCAGGTGGAGCGGCCCGGCTCGGACCGCGGCGTGGTGTTCCAGCAGCCGACCCTGATGCCTTGGCTGACAGCGATCGACAATATCGCCTTCCACCTCAAGCTGAAGGGTGTCGCCAAGGCCGAGCGGCACCACCGCGCCATGGAGTTCATCGATCTCGTGGGCTTGCGCGGTTTCGAGCACCATCACCCTTCCGAGATGTCCGGCGGCATGAACCAGCGCGTCGGCATCGCCCGCGCGCTGCTGATGAACCCGAGCGTGATCCTGATGGACGAGCCGTTCGCGGCGCTCGACGCCCAGACCAAGTTGGAAATGCAGGAAGAGCTGGTCGCGATCTGGCAGAAGCGCCGCTGCACCATCGTGTTCGTCACCCACAGCGTCGACGAGGCGCTGGTGCTCGGCAACAAGATCGTGGTGATGACGAAGCGACCGGGTCGGATCCGTGAAGCCGTCAATTTCGACCTGCCGCGCCCCCGCGACATCACCAGCCCCGAATTCAACGACGCAAAGCGCCACATCCTGTCCCTGATCCGGGAGGAGTCGACGCGCCTTGCGCAGGCGTCGTAGGGTAAAGCCATGCGCAAACGCCTCGGCATGATCACGCCGTCCTCCAACTCGGTGCTGGAGCCCGTCACCAGTGCCATGCTGGCCGGCGCTGACGGCATCACCGCGCATTTCTCGCGCTTCCGTGTCACCGAGATCGCGCTCGACGCCGCGGCGCTGAGCCAGTTCGATGCCTCGGTGATGCTGCCGGCGGCGGATCTGCTGGCGGATGCCAAGGTCGATGCCATCGCCTGGAACGGCACCTCCGCAAGCTGGCTCGGCATCGGCCGCGACCGGAGCCTGTGCGAGGCGATCACGGCGCGCACGGGCGTGCCGGCGACGACGTCGACGCTCGCCTGCATCGATGCCGCCCGCGCGCTGGGCGCCAAACGCGTCGGCCTGGTCTCGCCCTACACCGATGACGTGCAGCGGCGCATCGGTGACGTCTGGGCCGAGGAGGGCGTCGCTCCGCATGCCGAGCGGCATCTCGGCCTGCGCGATAATTTTTCCTTTGGCGAGGTCGCGCCTGCCACCATAGCCGACATGATCCGCACGGTCGCCGCGGAAGGTGCCGACGCCGTCGTTATCCTCTGCACCAATCTCGACGGCGCCGCGCTCGCCGCCTCGCTCGAACGGAAATTGAACGTCGCCGTTCTGGATTCGGTCGCCGTCACGCTGTGGCGGACGCTCGAACTCGCCGGCGGTGACATCGGGGCCCTTGCGCAATGGGGCCGGATATTCCAGACATCGGCAGGCATCAAGTGACGGAGACTCCTGTGACGCAGCTCGATCTCGCCATTCGCGGCGGCACCATTGTGACGGCCAGCGACGAGTTCCGCGCCGATATCGGCATTCGCGACGGCCGCATCGTCAGCGTCGCTGACAGCATCGAGGGCGCGGCGCGCGAGATCGATGCCACGGGCCTGCTGGCGCTGCCGGGCGGCATCGACAGTCACGTCCACATCTCGCAAGCCTCCGGCCCCGACGTGGTAATGGCCGACGACTTCGCTTCCGCGACGCGCTCGGCGGTGGCCGGCGGCAACACCATGGTGCTGCCCTTCGCGTTGCAGGAGAAGGGGACCTCGCTGCGCACCTGCGTCGAAAACTACCGCAAGCTGGCCGAAGGCGAGTGCTACATCGACACCGCGTTCCATCTGATCATCTCCGACCCGACCGCGGTCGTGCTCGGGCAGGAGCTGCCGGCCCTCGTCAAGGACGGCTACACCTCGTTCAAGGTGTTCATGACCTATGACGACCTCGTGCTCAGCGACAAGCAGCTGCTGGAGGTGTTCGATGTCGCGCGCCGCGAGGAGGCGCTGGTCATGGTCCATTGCGAAGGCTACGACGCCATCCGCTTCCTCACCACGAAGCTCGAGCGCGAAGGCCACATCGCGCCCTATTATCACGGCACCTCGCGGCCGCAGGCGGTCGAGCGCGAGGCGACGCATCGCGCGATCAGCCATGCCGAGGTGATCGGCGTTCCCATCATGATCGTGCACGTCTCCGGGCGCGAGGCCATGGAGCAGGTGCGTTGGGCCCAGCGGCGCGGATTGCCGGTTCATGCGGAGACCTGCCCGCAATACATCACGCTGACGGCCGACGACATGAAGGGCCTGAACATGGACATCACAGGGGCGAAATACGTCTGCTCGCCGCCGCCGCGCGATGTCGAGAGCCAGCAGGCGATCTGGGAGGGCATCACGACGGGCGTGTTCCAGACCTTTTCGTCAGACCATTGCCCGTTCCGCTACGACGATCCCAAGGGCAAGCTGACGCCGAATTCGCGCACCTCGTTCCGCTGGGTGCCGAACGGCATTCCCGGTGTCGAGACCCGGCTGCCGATCCTGTTCTCCGAGGGCGTCTCGAAGGGGCGGATCAGCTTGCAGAAATTCGTCGAGCTGACCGCGACCAACCACGCCCGCATCTACGGCCTCTATCCGCGCAAGGGCTCGATCGGCGTCGGATTCGACGCCGATATCGCGCTGTGGGACCCGAAGCTGACAAAGAAGATTCAGCAGGCCGATCTGCACCACGGCGCCGACTACACGCCATGGGAAGGCTTTGACGTCACCGGCTGGCCTGTCACCACCATTGCCCGCGGCAGGGTCGTGTACGAGCGGGGGCAGATCGTTGGCGACAAGGGCGCAGGCGAGGTGCTGAGCCGCGGCAAGTCGAGCCTGGTGTGACGGGGATCGCCGGGACTAAGCGGCGCGGCCGCCAAGCGCCCCCAGGCGCGGCATGCGGGATTTTGCCAGGACGCAGTGGACGCCCTTGTTGCCGTCGACCATCTGGGTAATCCTGAGGTCGGCGGCGATCGAGCACAGCGTATAGGCGTCCTGCGCGCTGAGGCCGCTCCTCTCGCGGATCAGCGCGATCATGTCGCGCAGCGCCGCCTTGGTCGCATCGTCGAGGTCTTCATCGAATCCCATCGTGATCCAGTCGACCGCGGTTTCCGCGCGTGGGGAGGCGAGGCGAAGATCGCGCCGGACGTGGAATTCGAAGGTGCCGGTGAGCGCGGCTTCGATCGCCGTCAGGCAGACCTCGCCATCGCCCTGAAGCGCATGGCCGTCGCCGGCGCAAAACAGCGCGCCCGGCACGAACACCGGGAAGTAGACCGTGCTCCCGGCGCCGAGCTCCTTGTTGTCCATGTTGCCGCCGAACGCCCGCGGCTCCTTCGAGGACAGCCGGCCCCAAGCGAGCGGCGGCGCCACGCCGAAATTGCCGAAGAAGGGGGCGAGCGGCAGCTCCTGTCCCCACGGCAGCCGTGCGACATTGCGAGCGCGGTCGAGCGGAATGTGGATGCGGCGGAACTCCGGAAAATCCTCCGGCAGCGTGCCGAGCGTCGGCACCTGGAGGTTCCAGCCCCAATTGCAGCGCAGCTCGATGTTGAGGACGCGCACTTCAAGGACGTCACCGGGCTCGGCGCCCTCGACATGGATCGGCCCGGTGAGAAGATGCGGTCCCGGACCGCGCAAGGCGCTGGCCAGCACCTCCGCATGTCCGGGCACGGTATCGAACCCGAGCGACGGATCGGGCAGGTCGTCCGGCTCGCCCGACAGCGTCTCGATGGTCACGCGGTCTCCGGATGCGATCCGGAGCACCGGTTTCAATCGTCCGTCCCAGAGTCCCCACTGGACGTTGCCGGGCGTGGATCGAAGAACATGGTCCATGATCCGCCGCTACCTGCCCGCGCTGCTCGCAACGATCGAGGAGGGCGACGTCACGAGCTTGCCCAGTCCAAGATAGACCAGGCCCGCGACCCCGATGCCGAACAGCCAGCTCAGATCGGCACCGCCGAGCAGGTTGAGCGAGATCGGCCCCTGAAGCGCGCCGACCAGGCCGTCTTCCACCAGCCAGCCGGCGACGAGGCCGGCGAAGAACGCGACCATGCCGGCCCAGTTGATGTCGCCATAGGCGCTGGTCTCGGGCGAGCGATAGAGCTCGGCAACTTCGATCTTGCCCTTGCGCTTGATGAAGTAGTCCGCGAGCACGACGCCGGCCCAGGGGCTCATCCACAGCAACAGGCCGATCATCCAGTTGTCGAACGCTTTCGCGAAAGACGGCGCGAAGATGAAATACAGCGTAACCAGATAGCCGGCGACGCCGACGATGACGGTGAGCCAGAAGCGCGAGAATTTCAGCCCCGCGCTCAGCGCCGCCAGCGTCGCCGAATAGACGTTGAGGATGTTGGTGGCGATCGGGCCATGCAGCACCATCAAGAGGACGAGGATGCTGACCGGCCCGCCGAACACCGCGCTGACCATTTTTGCGGGATCGGTGTCAAGCGTCGTCGAGGCGATGGTCGCACCCAAGATGCCGAGCCAGACCGTCGGCACGAACATGCCGACATAGCTGTACCAGAACACGGATTTCGACGGCACGCTCTTCGGCACGAAGCGCGAATAGTCGGACGCCCAGGTCACCCAGGAAATGCCCCAGCCGACGCCGATCGCGGTCATCAGCAAGGTCAGCATCGCCATATGCTCACCCGGCGGCAGCGAGGTCGTCAGGTTCCAGTTGACGACGCCGGGCCGCGTCCAGGCCAGCACGCTCATCAGCACCATGATGGCGATGGTCGGCGGCACCGTATACTTCTCGAAGGTGCGGATCGCATAGAAGCCGTAGATTCCGATCAGCACCTGCACCGCCATCACCAGCGTGATGACGATGATCTCGATCAGCCAGGTGTCGGGCACGCCGAACTGGCCGAGGATGCCCATCGAGACCTTGACGGGGAAATAGGTGTTCACGCCGATCCAGCCCAGCGTCATCAGGAACATCAGGATGCTGGGCAGGTAGGCGCCGCGGACGCCGAAGGCGGACCGGCTCAGCACCATCTGGTTGACGCCGGTCTTGTGCCCCATCACCGTGAAGGTCGCGAAGATCGCGCAGCCGACGATGTTGCCGAGCACGATGACCGTGATCGTCTCCATCAGGCCGAGCTTGAGGATGATGCCGAGCGCGCCGAGCGCCCAGTTCACGGGCGCGATGTTGGCGCCGGCCCAGATCCACATCTGCTGCGGCCCGGTCGAGTCCCGGTCCGCATCGGGAATTGGCTCGATGCTGTGAAGGTCAGTGCGAAGCTCGGAATTCGTCATGACATCCCCCAATACGAAGCACGCTTCGCATCATCGCAGCATAAATCGTGCCATGGATAGCGGCATGGCCGGAGCAGGGCGTGTGCGGATGTCGGGTGCAGCGTGCCTCACGCCGATTGCTCTTGAGTTTTCAAGTGCCGGCTGAGTTCACGCGCCGGCACGTCCGACTTGCCAGCGAGCGGCGGAGGACGTTGCCTGACCGGGCAGCGGTAGGATGATAATTTGAGCAGCCGACGTCAAAAGTGCAGCAGTCGCGCCTAATCGAATAGGGCAGCGGCGCTGTCGCGAGCGGGGTTGCCGGCCACGATGCGCTGCATCATTTCGATGAAGAGCGCCTGCTCCCGCTCGCTCAGATCGCCCAACGTTGCCCGGTGTGCGCGTCGTGCTGCACCCTCGATCTTGACGAGCAGCGCGGCGCCCGCCGGTGTCAACCGGCACAATCGCGCCCGGCGATCCTCCTTGTTGACGGCGCGCTCGACCAGGTTCCGTGCGGCGAGCCGCTTCAACGCGCCGGTCGTCGTGGTCCGATCCAGGGCGATATCGGCCGCCAAAGTGGTCTGATCGGCGGTTTCGCGCACGGCCAGGGCCGAGAGCAGGCTGTATTGCAGTGGCGTGACCTCGAACGCGCCGCAGGCGTCCTGAAACAGCGCGACGTGAATCTGGTGCAGCCGCCGGATCAGATAGCCGGGACGTTGCGACAATGGCCAGGGGCGATGTTTGCCCCCGCTGCGACCTTTCTTTGCTTGCCGCAATGCACGCTCTCCCAACCCAAAACCCTGCCGCGCTTAGCTCGATTCGAGTGCGCCCGCCACCACCTGATCACCGCCTAATCATGGCATGATGCTTGCTTTTGTCAAAATACGAAGCATACTTCGTATATCGAAATGCGAAGCATGCTTCGTAATTCCGGGGGGCGAAGCAATCGCCCATGTGAGGAGAGGAGAGCGCCATGTCCATCACAGCCAGCTTCGACCTTCTGCTGCGCGGAGGGCGCGTGATCTGCCCGGCCTCGGGCGTGGACGGCATCAGGGACGTCGCCATCCGGGGCGGCAAGATCGCGGCGGTCGCCTCCGATATCCTGCCGACCAGCGCCAAGGAGGTCGTCGACGTCAGCGGCAAGCTGGTGCTGCCGGGGCTGATCGACACCCATGCGCATGTCTATCAATATGTCTCCGGCCGCTTCGGGATGAATGCCGACATGGTCGGCGTGCAGTCGGGCGTGACCACGGTGATCGACCAGGGCGGTCCGTCCTGCATGACCTTGCCCGGCTTTCGTCATTTCATCGCGGAGCCTTCGGCCACGCGCGTCTACGCCTTCCTGTCTGCCTATCTCGTCGGCGGGCTCGAGGGGCATTTCTATCCGCAGCTCTATAGCCCCGATGGCGTCGACGTCGATGCGACCGTCAAATCGGCGACGGCCAATCTCGACATCGTGCGCGGCATCAAGGCCCATGCCGAGATCGGCGGTTTCGCGCGCTGGGGCATTCGCGTGATCGAGATGGCGGCCGAGATCGGCAAGCGAGCCGATCTGCCCGTTTATGTGCATTTCGGCCAGCTCTGGGGCCTGCCCGAAAGTGGCGCCAACGGGGAAGATGCCGACACCATCCTCACCCGTGTGATCCCGCTCTTGCGCGAGGGCGACATTCTCGCCCATCCCTTCACGCGCCATCCCGGCGGCTTCGTCAACCGCGAGGGCGAGGTGCATCCGGTGATCCAGGCGGCGCTCGACCGCGGCCTCAAGGTCGATGTTGGCCACGGCAGCCATTTCTCCTATCGGTTGGCGAAGAAGGCGATTGCCGCCGGCATCATTCCGACCACGCTGGGGGCCGACATCCACGGCTACAACACCCATGTGCCTGCGCCGGCCGGAACGCCTGACCAGCACGAGGACGAAGAAAATCATCCGTTCGCGGGCCAGGCAAAATTCAGCCTGGTGCAGGCGATGAGCTCGATGATGGCGCTCGGCCTGTCGCTGGAGCAAGTGGTGCCGATGGTCACTTCCAATCCTGCAAAGATGCTCGGCCGCAGCGAGGAGATCGGCGCGCTCAAGGTCGGCATGGACGCCGACGTCTCCGTGCTCGCGGAGAAGAACGGCCGCTTCGTGCTCAAGGACAACGAGAAGAACGAGGTGATCGCCGAGCGCCTGCTGCAGCCGGCCTTTTGCTTGCGCGCCGGCACGCGCTTCGACGCGGTCGCACCGATCCTGCCGCAGGCCGTCGCGGCGTAAGGCCGGGCGGTGAAGGAGGGCGCCGAGTTGCGCAACGAGCGAGAGTTTTCTTCGGGCCAATCCGGGCAGGGCGTGGGTGCACGGCTGCCGCGGAAGGAGGATGACCGGCTGATGCGCGGCCGCGGCCAGTATGTCGCGGACATCAGGCTTGCCGGTCTTCAGGACGTCGCCTTCGTGCGCAGCCCGCTGGCGCATGCGCGCATTCGCGGCATCCACGTGCCTGAGCGTTATCGCGGCAACGTCTTCACGGCGGAGGATCTCGTCGGCATCAAGCCGATCCGCGCGGTGTCAGGACTTCCCGGCTTCAAGATTTCAGAGCAGCCGGTGCTCGCCACCGGCAAGGTGCGTCAGGTCGGCGAGCTCGTTGCGATGTGTCTCGCGCCGACGCGTGCCGAGGCGGAGGATATCGCGGCCTCTGTGACGCTCGACCTGGAGGAACTGCCCGCGATCACCGACATGCTGAAGGCGCGCGAGCCCGGTTCGGCGCTGGTGCACGAGCATTGGGGCGACAACGTCTTCCTGGAGACCAATTACGAGGTCGACATCTCCGCCGCGCTCGATGCGCCGATCAAGGTGACACGCGAGATCTCGACCGCGCGGCAATGCATGTCGCCGCTGGAAGGCCGCGGTGTGGTCGCGACCTTCGATCCCAGGCTCGACCAGCTTACGCTGCATTCGGCGGCCCAAATGCCGCACATCACCCGCAGCGGCCTTGCCGAATGTCTCGGCATGGAGGAGGGCCAGATCCGTGTCATCTCGCCCGATGTCGGCGGCGGTTTTGGTCACAAGGGCATCCTGCTGCCCGAAGAGGTTTGTCTGTCCTGGCTGACGATGCGCAGCAGTCATCCCGTGCGCTGGACCGAGGACCGCCGCGAGCATCTCGTCGCCAGCTCCAATTGCCGTGAGCATCATTACAAAATCACGGTCTACGCTAATCGCGACGGCACGTTGCGGGGTATCGATTGCGAGGCGACGGTGGATTCCGGCGCCTACTCGTCCTATCCGTTCTCTGCGTGCCTCGAGGCTGCGCAAGTCGCGAGCATCTTGCCCGGTCCCTACAAGATGCCGGCCTATCGCTGCCGAACCTTCTCGGTCGCCACCAACAAATGTCCGATCTTGCCGTACCGCGGCGTGGCGCGCACCGGCGTTTGCTTTGCACTGGAGCTGATGCTCGACCTTGTTGCGGCCGAGGCCGGCCTCGAGCCCGGCGATGTACGGCTGCGCAATCTGGTTCAGCCGGAGCAGATGCCGTTCGACAACGTCACCAAGAAGCATTTCGACAGTGGCGACTATCCGGAAGCGATGCGTCGCGCGGTCGCCATGATCGACATCGATGGCATTCGAGCCAGGCAAGGGCAGGGCGAGGCCGACGGTCGTCGCATTGGCGTCGGCGTCTCCATCTACTGCGAGCAGGCGGCGCACGGCACCTCGGTCTATTCCGGCTGGGGTATCCCGATGGTGCCGGGACACGAGCAGGCATCGGCGCGGCTGACACCGGACGGCGGCCTCGAACTGCGCGTAGGCGTGCATTCGCACGGGCAGGGCATGGAAACGACGCTCGCCCAGGTCGCCCACGAGGTCCTCGGCATCGATGTCGCGAAGATCCGCATCATCCTTGGCGATACCGCGATGACTCCCTATTCAACCGGCACCTGGGGCTCGCGCTCCATGGTGATGGCGGGCGGCGCGGTGGCTACGGCCTGCCGCGAGCTCGGCGAACGCGCAAGGCGGATCGGCGCAAAGCTGTTGCAGCATGACCCGGCCTCCGTCGTCTTGCAGGATGGCGAGGTACGCGGCGTCAACGGAAGCGTCGGCCTGAGGGCGATCGCCCACACCTGGTACCGCCGTCCGCAGGACCTGCCCGCCGATGTCGATCCCGGCGGGCTGGAGGTCACGCAAGGCTACAAGCCCGTGCGCGACAGCGGCACCTTCAGCTATGCCGCGCATGCGGCTGTCGTCGCGGTCGATCCTGATCTCGGCGAAGTGGAGATCCTCGACTATGTGATCGTCGAGGACGGCGGCGTGCTGGTCAATCCGCTCGTCGTCGACGGCCAGATTTACGGTGGCCTCGCGCAAGGGATCGGCACCGCGCTCTACGAAGAAATGCCCTTCGACGCGGCCGGCCAGCCGTTGGCGACGACACTTGCCGACTATCTGCTCCCCGGGCCGACCGAAGTTCCGGCCGCGCGCCTCGATCACATGGAGACGCCGTCGCCTTATACGCAGTTCGGCGTCAAGGGCATCGGCGAGGGCGGGGCGATTGCGCCGCCCGCCGCGATCGCAAACGCCGTCAACGACGCGCTGCGCCCGCTCGGCGTCACGTTGATGCAGTCGCCGATCACGCCGCATCGGATCGTCGAGGCCGTGCTGGCCGCGCGCGCGGCCGAAAGGAGCGCGGCATGAAACCGGCGCCCTTCGCTTACGAACGTCCACGCGATCTCAATGCGGCGCTGTCGATGCTGGCCGCAAGCAACGGCTCGGCGAAGATCATTGCCGGCGGCCAGTCGCTTGGTCCCATGCTCAATCTGCGGCTGGTGCAGCCGGAGCTGATCGTCGATATCTCCGGCCTGGCCGAGCTCAAGCGCGCGGAGGTGTCCGGCGGCGAGCTCGTGCTCGGCGCCCTGGTCACCCATGCCGATATCGAAGACGGGCGCACGGCGGATGTGACCCGCGGCGCGATGCGGGCTGTCGCGGCCAACATCGCCTATCGCGCGGTGCGCAACCGCGGGACGATCGGCGGCTCGCTCAGCCATGCCGATCCCGCTGCGGACTGGATCTCGGCGCTCTCGGCCTTGGGGGCGCGCGTCACGCTGCGAAGCCTCAGCGGCGCACGGACGATGGCCGTCGAAGACTTCGTCGTCGGCGCTCTGGAATCGGCGCTGCACGCCGGCGAGGTCGTCGAGGCGGTTCATGTGCCGGCGCGACCGGCTTCGGCGCATTGGGGCTACGCCAAGAGCTGCCGCAAGACCGGCGAGTTTGCCGATGCTATAGGGGCGGTCCTGGTCGATCCGACAGCCGCGTCAGCCCGGGTCGTGATCGGCGCGATCGACACGACGCCGCTCGTTATCGCCGAGGCAGCGGAGCTGTTCGGCGGCCGGATTGGCGCCGACTATAAGCAACGCTTCGACATCAGCGCCGCCGACGCGCTGCTTGCAAAAGCAGGCATCGACGATGCCGCGCAGCGCCACATCCATGTCAGCGTGTTGAAGCGGGCCGTCCAGGAGGCCGCGGCATGACGACGGTCTCGCTTCAGGTCAACCACCGCGCGGTGGAGCTGGCGGCCGAGCCGCGCACCAGCCTCGCCGACTTCGTCCGCGACAAGCTCGATCTCACCGGTACGCATCTCGGCTGCGAGCATGGCGTCTGCGGCGCCTGCACCGTGCTGCTCGACGGTGTGCCGGCGCGGTCCTGCATCACCTATGCGGTGGCCTGCGAGGGCTCCGATGTCACGACGATCGAGGGCCTCGACGAGGACGAGATCACGGCCGAGCTGCGCGCCGCCTTCACCCGCGAGCATGCGCTCCAGTGCGGCTATTGCACCCCGGGCATGCTGGTTTCGGCGCGCGACCTCGTGCTGCGTCTACCCGACGCTGACGAGCGCCGCATCCGCGTCGGCCTTAGCGGCAATCTCTGCCGCTGCACCGGCTATGTCGGAATCGTGCGCGCGGTTCAGTCCGTGATCGAAGCGAGGCGCGCGCGCAGCATCGCGCCTTTGGCCGATGGCGGACGGACCAGTCTCGGTCCAGCCGGGTCGGGGCGAGCCGCACCCGGTCGCAGCGAGCTGCGGCCTGCGCAGCAAACGTTGGGTTCGGCATCAGAGAGGGCCGCGCCGGGCGGCATCCCCGACTTCACCCCAGCGACGGTGCTCGATCAGCGCTTCACACTGCGGCATCCGCCGGCAAAGGTGTTCGCGATGTTCGATGATATCGCGGGTATTGCATCCTGCCTTCCCGGCGTCTCGCTGGCGGCGCCGCCAAGGCCTGAGCGGGTGGAAGGCTTGATCCGCGTCAGGCTCGGACCGATCGCCGCGGCCTTCGAGGGCGCCGCGCGCGTCGAGCGCGATCCCGCGACGCTCTCGGGGCGCATCGTCGGCATCGGCACCGACCAGCGCAGTCATTCGGCGACGCAAGGCGAGATCCGTTATCGCCTGCTGCCGCTCGAAGGCGGCGCGGCAACGGCGGTCGAACTGTCGATCGGCTACACGCTCACGGGAATGCTCGCCCAGGTCGGTCGTCCCGGCCTTGTGCGCGATCTCGCCCGGCGCCTGGTCGCGGACTTTGCCGCCAATCTCGATCGCCACATGTCCGGCGTGCCGTCAGGGCCGGGGACGTCGGCGGAGCTCAGTTTTTGGTCGATCGTATCAGACGTTCTGCGCGCGCGGATCGCTCGCATCCTTGGCCGCCGGAGCGGGGCGGGGTGACGGTGTGCTCGCACATTGGGAAGTGACGAAGCCTGGACTGCATAGACATCAACAGCGTGGGATTTGGAGAACAACATGACACGAGCACTCGGATTGGTTGGGACAATCGCGCTGGCCACGGCCTTCGTTGGTGGCGCTGTGCAGGCGCAGACCATCAAGATCGGCGTCAATGAGCCGCTCACCGGCGCGTTCGCGGCGTCGGGTACCTACGTCGTCAACGGTGCCAAGATCGCCGCCGACGAGATCAACGCCAAGGGTGGCATTCTCGGCAAGAAGATCGAGCTCGTAATCGAGGACAACAAGAGCAACCCGACGGAAGCCGCCGCCGTCGCCGAAAAGCTCATCACCAGCGACAAGGTGCCGGTGCTGATGGGTGCCTGGGGCTCGAGCCTGACGCTCGCGGTGATGCCGAAGCTGATGGAGTACGAGACCCCGATGGTGGTCGAGACCTCGTCCTCCGGCAAGATCACGACGACCGGTAATCCCTTCATCTTCCGCATCTCGCCGCCCTCGGCGGTCGAAGCCGCGGCGTTCAAGGGTATCGTCGACAAACTCGCACTGAAGAAGGTCGACTTCCTCGTCATCAACAACGACTGGGGCCGCGGCACCGCCGAGGATTTCAGCAAGATGATGAAGGACAAGGGCATCACCATCGGCCTGGTCGAGACCATGGACCAGGGCGCACAGGACATGAGCGCCCAGCTCTCCAAGATCAAGAGCTCGGATTCCGAGACGGTCATCGTCACGACCGCGGTCGACCAGCTCACCCTGATCTTCAAGCAGGCCGCCGCGCTCGGCCTGAAGAAGCGCATCATCACCACCGGCGGTTCGCAGAACCCGGACCAGATCATCGCCCAGGCGGGAGCCGCCGCCAACGGCACCATGCATCTGACCACCTTCCTGCCCTGGTTCCCGGACAAGACGCCGAACCCGGAAGCCACCAACTATTTCATCACGGAATGGAAGAAGCGCGGCTTCGAGTTTGCCGGCTGCACCGAGAGTTTTCGTGGCTATGACGGCATCCGCACCGCGGCGGCCGCGATCGAGAAGGCCGGCAAGGCCGAGCCTGCGGCGATCAAGGCGGCGCTCTGGGACATCAACATCAAGGGGCTGAACGGCGACATCGTGTTCCGCAAGTCCGGCCCCGAGGGCAAGGAGAGCGGACAGAGCCAGCCGAACGTCTATCTCATCGAGATCAACGACGGCAAGGTCGGGATGAAGACGCTCTAGTGTCGGCCAGTCACAGGCGAGGGCGGCCCATCGCGGCCCTCGCCGCCATCCAGAACATCCGGGAACAGCCTTGAGCGAATTCCTCCAGCATCTGGTCAATATGCTCGTGCTCGGCGGCACCTATGCGCTGCTGGGCATCGGGCTGACATTGATCTTCGGCATCATGAACGTCGTGAACTTCACGCATGGCGTGCTGTACACGTTCGGCGCCTACATCATGTTCATCGTGGTACAGCAGCTCGGGCTGAACTTCTTTCTCGCCCTGCCGGTGGCCGTGCTGGCCGGATGGCTGCTCGGGGCGGCCATCGAGCTGACCTTGCTGCGACCGCTGCGCGGCTCCGACATCGACACCACCATGCTGGTCATGATCGGCGCCTGGATCGCGATGCAGTCGGGGGCGCTGTGGATCTGGGGCGGCGTCGCCAAATCGGTGGCGACGCCATTCCCTGAGGCGCCGCTGGTGCTCGGGCCGGTGTCCGTGTCCTGGCTGCGCCTGTTCGTGCTCGCTGCGGCGGCAATGTTGATCCTGGTGACGTATCTGCTGATCAACAAGACCAGCCTCGGCCGCGCGATGCGGGCGACGTTCCAGGACCACGACACGGCCTCGCTGATGGGCGTCAATGTCGACATGATCTACACCTCGACCTTTGCGATCGGCTCCAGCCTGGCCGCCGCCGCCGGCGCGCTGCTCGGACCGGTCTATGTGATCTTTCCGCAGATGGGCGATCTCGCCGCCGTGAAGGCCTTCGCCATCGTCATTCTCGGCGGCCTCGGCAACATCACGGGCGCGGTGATCGGCGGCTTCATCCTGGCGCTCGCAGAGGAGCTCGGTGCCGGCTACGTCTCGTCGGGCTACCGCGACGCCATGGGCTTTCTCATCATCATCGCCGTCCTCATCTTCCGGCCGACCGGCCTGTTCGCGCGCGCGGAGCGCGTCGGATGAGGATCATCGTCACCATTCTCGCCGTTGCAGCGCTCGCCTCGGTGCCGCTCTGGCTGCGCGATCCCTATCTTCTCAACGCGCTGATCACGACCGGCATTTTCGTCATCGGCGCGATGAGCCTCAACCTATTGCTCGGCTTTACTGGCCAGCTCAGCCTCGGTCACATCGCCTTCTTCGGCATCGGCGCCTATGTCAGTGCGCTGACGTCGCTCGGCTTCGACATCGGCCTGCCCGGCGACGTCCGCCTGGTTCACGCGCCCTGGCCTCCGATCGCAGGATTCGTGCTCGCGATCCTGGTCGCGGGATTGTGCGGCTATTTCGTGGGCCTACTCTCGTTCCGCGTCCGCGGCGCCTATTTCGTCATCGTGACGATCTCCTTTGCCGAGGTGGTCCGGCTGGTCGCGCTGAACTGGGTCGAGCTGACGCAAGGACCGCTGGCGCTGACCAACATTCCCTCCATCGCGCTGCCATTGCCTGGCTTTGGTGAACTGACGCTGCGCACCAAGATGCAGAACTACTACCTCGTTTTGGCGGTGGCGCTCATTGCTTACCTTCTGATCGCACGTCTGGTTCATTCCCATTTCGGCCGCTCCATGCGCGGGTTGATGGAGAATGAAACGCTCGCTGTTTCCGTCGGCATCGACGTGACCAGGACGCTGACGATTGCGGCGGTGATTTCGGCCGCAATCGCCGGCGCAGCCGGCAGCCTCTATGCGCACTACATCCGGATCATCGACCCCGAAGTGTTCGCCTTCATCAACACCGTCACCATGGTCATCATGGTCATCAGCGGCGGCAAAGGCTCGCTGGCGGGGCCCGTCGTCGGCGGTCTGATCTTCGGGCTGCTGCCGGTCGCGCTGCGGCCGGTCATGGCGCCGGAGGCGCAGTGGATCGCCTATGGCGGCGTCCTGATCGCCATCCTGTTCGTGTTGCCGCGCGGTATCGTGCCGTCGCTGGCGCAGCGGTTCGCCCCGCGACGGAGCGGTACGGCGGCGCTGGCGCCAGTTGCTCTTGCTGAAACCGGTGCCAAGGAGCCGGCGTGACGATGGCCCGCAACGTTGCCATGACCATCGAGCAGGTTGCCGTCCGGTTCGGCGGGCTGGTCGCGATCTCCGACATGAGCTTTACGGTCGGCGAGGGCGAGATCGTCAGCCTGATCGGGCCGAACGGCGCCGGCAAGACCACCGCCTTCAACGTCATGACCGGCTTCTTGACGCCGAGTGCCGGCCGCGTCACCTATCAGGGCACGACGCTCACGGGATTGAAGCCGCACGAGATCGCCGATCTCGGCCTGATCCGCACCTTCCAGCGCACCAGCGTATTCCCCAACGACACCGTCTACGACAACCTACTGATCGGCCTGCATCGTCAGGGCCGGGTGCGGCTGCTCGACGCCATCCTCGGCTTTCCGGGGGCGCGCGCCTCGGAGCGCAGACTGCGACAGCGGGCGAGCGAGCTGCTCGAATGGGTCGGTCTCGAACGCCGCGCGCATGATGCAGCCGGTTCGCTCTCCTACGGTGAGCAGCGCCTGGTCGGCGTCGCCCTGGCGCTTGCGGCCGAACCCTCGATGCTGCTGCTTGACGAGCCGGTCTCCGGCATGAACGCGTCGGAAACGCACCGCTTCGTCGAGCTGATCCGCAGCATCCGCGATCGCGGCATCACGATCCTCCTGGTCGAGCATGATATGCCGATGGTGATGACGGTCTCGGACCGCATCGTCGTGCTCAATTACGGCCGCATCATCGCCGCAGGAACACCCGACGTCATCCGCAACGATCCGGCTGTCATCGAAGCCTATCTCGGACATGGAGCGGGACGTGCTTGAGATCCGTGACATGGTCTGCGGCTATGGCGGCGTCACCGCGCTGCGCGGCATCTCGCTCGACGTGAGGGCCGGACAACTGGTCGCCCTGATCGGCGCCAACGGTGCCGGCAAAAGCACGACGCTGCGGGCGATCTCGGGCCTGGTGCCACCGCGCACAGGACAAATGCGGTTCGAAGGCATCGACATCACCGGCGCGAGACCGCCGCGCGTGCTGGCCAGCGGCATCGCGCATTGTCCGGAAGGGCGGCGTGTGTTTCCGCATATGACCGTCGAGGAAAATCTCGACATGGGGGCTTACCTCCGTCGTGGTTCGGGCGAGATCGCGGCTGACCGCGACCGCATTTACGCGGAGTTCCCGCGACTCGCCGAGCGGCGGCGGCAGGCCGCGGGCACGCTGTCCGGCGGCGAGCAGCAGATGCTCGCGATCGGGCGCGCCCTGATGTCGCGGCCGCGGCTGATCATGTTCGACGAGCCATCGCTCGGGCTCGCCCCCAACATCGTCGAGCGCACCTTTGCGATCATCCGCGGCATCCGAGATGCCGGTACGACGGTGCTGCTGGTCGAGCAAAACGCGTTCGCCGCGCTCGAGATGTGCGACCACGCCTATCTGCTCGAGAACGGCCGCATCGTGCTGTCGGGCGCCGGCACGGAGCTGATCGAGAACGAGCATGTGCGGAAGGCCTATCTCGGTGGATGACGCTGATCCCAGCCCGGCCGGGCACGGCTGGATTGCGGTCTGCGATCTAACGCGGCTGAAGGCAGAGAGTATCGTCCGCGTTGGCGGACGCGACATGCTCGTTATCTGGAACGATGGCGACATCACCGCCTGCGAGCGCGCGTGCCCGCACGAGCAGGCGGATCTCGGCTTGGGGCAAGTGGTGGCGGGGAGGCTGTTCTGCCCGCGTCATGCGGCGTCGTTCAATTTACGAAACGGGCAAGTCTCTTCCGGCTGGCCAAGTCCGCCGCTGCGCCTCTATCCGGTCCGGGTCACTGGGGACCATGTCTGGATCGAGGTGCAGGAACGTCACCCGCGACAATAACGGTATTAAATTACCTAATGGAGTAACGCAAATTCATTCGTAAAAACAAAGGTGTCCTACTGTGCATGGGGTTGTTTTCGGATTTTTTAGTCGAGCAATCGGCGAACTGCGTCGACCAGAACGCCGTTCGGCCGACGCAGCTCCCCGAGGATGGTGAAATGGTCGGCACCTTCGACCGGAATGAGCTTGCCGGATGCCCGCGCAGCCAGGCGTTTCTCGTGAAGGTCGATTGAATCGCAAACGAGCGCCGGCAGCTCGTTGCTGCCATAAGCGATGTCGAGACGCTTCGGTGTGACGGGCAGGCGCAGCGGCGACAGCGCGGCGACTTCCTCATCCGTCAGCTTCAGCGCATTGTTGAGGCCGGTGTCGCGGATGGGTGCGAGCTCGTAGACGCCTGAGATCGCCAGTCCCGCACGGACACTCGGATGGTCCAGCGCCATCGCTACGAGATGGGCACCAGCGGACCAACCCGACAAGACGACCGGCCCGGCAACGCCATAGGACGCACCGTTTGCGGCGAGCCAGTCGAGCGCGCGTGGGATTTCGGCGACGATGTCGGTGAGGGACACCTCCGGCGCCAGCGAATAGCCGGGAATGGCAACCGACCAGCCATGGGCGGCGATGCCTTCGACCAGCATGGCGAACAACTCGCGCGAATTGCGCTGCCAATAGCCGCCATGCAGGAACACCAGGCAAGGCGCCTCAGGCCTGGCGGCCGGGTAGAGATCGATCTTGTTGTTCGGCCGCTGACCGTAGGGCAGATCGAGATGGGATTTCAGCGTGCTCCGCAGCCGGCTCGAGGCTTCGTTGCGTTCGGCAATCAGGGCCGCGCTATTCCCGACGGCCGCGTTGTTGTCATAGGCGGCGTCGCGTTCTGCTTGGGATAGCCCAGACCATGCGGAACGGGGATCGAGCGGCCGACCTGTCGAATGAGCATTCTCAACCATAATCTCTCCGATGCGGCCCTGGATGGCATCCTTGTCCAATTCGGGCCGGCTATTCACCGACAATTGAGGTGTTGGGTCAGCCGTGTCCAGATTGGACAAGGCGGCCTCAGCCATGCCGGATCATTGTTGCTTTCCCTTGGCCGCACCACCTTATTGTTGCGGTTGCACCAGACGCCCATTCAGGCGAAGGATATCTGGTAGCGCCACGCAAGATGCTGGTTCTGGTGCGAGGGCACCTCCATGCTGTCGGTCGATGAGAGAATAGCCATTTGAAATCGCAAGACTATCGTTTTTCCGTGGCCCCCATGATGGACTGGACGGACCGGCATTGCCGGGTGTTCCACCGTCACCTCACAAGACGCGCGCTGCTCTATACGGAGATGGTGACGACCGGCGCCGTCATTCATGGCGACCGGCAGCGGCTGCTTGGGTTCGACGCGAGCGAGCATCCCGTCGCGCTTCAGCTCGGCGGGTCGGATCCGCGCGACCTCGCTGAGGCTGCGCGGATCGGCGAGGGCTTCGGCTATGGCGAGATCAACCTCAACGTCGGCTGCCCGTCCGATCGCGTGCAGAACGGCCGCTTTGGCGCCTGCCTCATGGCTGAGCCGGAGCTGGTGGCGCGATGCGTCGCTGCGATGAAGGGCGCTGTTGCGGTGCCCGTCACGGTGAAGTGCCGCATCGGCATCGACGATCAGGATCCGGAAGTCGCGCTCGATACGCTTGCGCGCGCAGTGGTGGCATCCGGCTGCGACGCGCTGATCGTGCACGCGCGGAAGGCCTGGCTCAATGGTCTGTCGCCGAAGGAAAACCGCGATATTCCGCCGCTCGACTATGATCGCGTCTATCGCCTCAAGCGCGCGATGCCTGACGTGCCCATCATTATCAATGGCGGCGTCCCGGGCATCGACGAGGCGAAAGCGCATCTTCAGCACGTCGATGGCGTGATGCTCGGCCGGGCCGCCTATCAGGAGCCGTGGCGGCTGCTGTCCGTCGATTCCGAGATCTTCGGCGAAGCCGCGCCGCATGCGACCATGCAGGATGCGTTCGAGGCGATGACGCCCTACATCGAGGCGCAGCTCGCGCGCGGCACGCGGCTGCACGCCATCACGCGGCATTTCGTCGGCGCATTCCACGCCGTCCCCGGCGCGCGCGCCTTCCGCCGCCATCTTGCCGAGCAGGGCGTGAAGCCGGGCGCCGGGCTCGACGTGCTGCGCGATGCGATCGCGCATGTCGGTGCACGCGCGCCGGCAGAGGCGGCCGCCTAGCTGTCAGCATCTTTGAAGAGCCGGATCGCAACAATCCGGCTCTTCGGCAACCGGTCTCAGCGGAGCAGGTCGAAGTGATAGTTCACGCCGACGCGGAAGGTGTGGAATTTCGCGGCGTTCCAGTCCGGCAGATCGTCGTGCTTGAACTCGGTGTAGAGATATTCGGCCTTGGCGGACCATTTCGGCAGGAACGCCCACTCGACGCCACCGCCCGCGGTCCAGCCCATCTTCATCTTGTTGATCGGGCCGTCCTTCAACTCGCCGGCGGCAAGGCCGGCGGTGCCGAAGAACAGCAGCCGTGAATCCATCGTCGCGATACCGGCGCGGGCGCGGCCGGTCATGTACCAGGGAACGCTCACCGCGGCGCTGTTGAGGGCGTCGTGGTTCTTGATGTCGCCGCCTTCGAAGTCGTTCTCGATGCCGACCACGAACATCGGCGAGAGCTGATAATTGTAGCCGATCTGCACGCCGCCGACGGCGCCCTTGACCTTGCCGCCGCTGACGCCGACCAGATTGTTGAAGGCATCGTCGCCGCTTTCGGCATAGCCGGCGTTGAAGCCCGCGTAGAGACCCGTCCACGAATAGACCGGCTGCGGCGCCGTGTAGGCGGAGGCGGGTGCCGCATAGCGCGGCGACAGGTCCGCAGCGCAGGCGGTGCCCGCGGTGAACGCCGCGGCAAGGGGCAGGGCACGCATCGCGCAGCGAAGGGCAGCTCTGGCAGTCATGATCTCAATCTCCCACTTGGCCGCGTTCCCCCTGGGAATGCGGCACTCGTCCAACCCCGATCCGGGAATGGCTCCGTTATAAACCGACTAGACGGTTTGTAAATAGCCCGAAAGCCACACCCCCATGCATTCGATGGATTGCCCGAGGTCGTGGCGGGAGTGGAAGGATTAGTCGATCGCCGTGCGCTGGCGGCGGTGGCCGCCCTGAAGCTCGGGATAACCGGTGAGCATCAAGGTGTCGGCGCGCACGCCCCAGCTTTCCAGGCGGTCGAGGAAGCTCATGCCGAGCAGATTGGTCTTCATCTGTCCGCGCTGCACGACGAGCGCCGGCACCGACTTCTCGACGAGATGGCCGACGGCGAGGCGGTCGATCGTGAGCCGCGCCGCCTTGGTGTGGCCGCCCGCGGTCTCCAGGTCGACATTGTATTCGAGCATCTCGAGCGGCAGCCCGATCGCCTTGGCGGTTTCCCAGGTCAACACCACGGAGGTCGCGCCGGTGTCGATTACCATGGGCGCTGCGACGCCGTTGATCTTGGCGCGCAGCGCGAATTCGCCGCCCTGGCCGCGCGGGATCTGCACGGCCGGCGCCGGGGAGGCGGTCTGTCCGCGGAAGATGTGGGAGACCTTGTGGCTCGCGCGTGCGATCCGATCGGGATCGCCATAGGCGACGACGGCGCCCGCGGTGCCGGCGAGCATGACGAGAACGAGCAGAAAGCGGATCATCGCGCGCCTCCACGAACGCGCAGGCCGGTCAGCCGCGTTTCGGCGATCCCCCGATCGGCGTCAGTCCGGCGTCGGCCATGCGCGCGGGCAGCAGCGCCATGACCGAGAGCCGTTCCGCGCTGTCCATGGCGTGCCAGCGCGCGATCTCCGGCAAGGTGCGGCCGCAGCCGAAGCACAGCTTGGTCCTGGGATCGATCATGCAGACGGCGACGCACGGCGTTTCTTTGCTCATTCGGACATAGTGGGGGATTGTCGGGCATGTCGGCAAGCATCTGGTTAAGAGCCCGTGCCTGCGCTCATGATCGGCTTGTGGCGCGGCCGGCGCTTCTCGTCGGGCACCATGGAACCTTCGGGCTGCAGCGGCGGAGAATCGTCCGACAGCGGCGCCAGCGCGCTCATCACCCGCTCCGGCGGGAAGGTGACGATCACCTCGGTGCCGATCCGCAGCTTCGATTTCAGCGTGAACGTGCCGCCATGCAGGTCGATCAGGTTCTTGGCGATCGGCAGGCCCAGGCCCGCGCCCTGTTCGGCGGACTTGATCGAGTTGGAGCCCTGGCCGAACGAGGCGAGCACCACCGGGATCTCGTCCTCCGGGATTCCGGAACCGGAATCCCGCACCGAGAGGTATTGTCCGCCCGAGGCGGTCCAGCCGGCCTTGAGCCAGATTTCACCGCCTTGCGGGGTGAACTTGATCGAGTTCGAGAGCAGATTGAGCACGACCTGGCGGATCGCGCGCTCGTCGGCCCAGAGCCGCGGCATGGCCTGCTCGAACACTTCGTGGATGGTGATGCCGCGGCTGGACGCGCGCAGCTTCATCAGATGATGGCAGTCGGCGACGATGCCGACCAGCGACACCGCTTCCTCGTTGAGCTCGTAGCGGCCGGCCTCGATCCGCGACAGGTCGAGGATTTCGTTGATGAGATTGAGCAGGTGCACGCCGGAATTATGGATGTCGGCGGAATATTCCTTGTAGACGGCGACCTGGTGCGCGCCGAAGATTTCGCTCTTCATCACCTCGGAGAAGCCGAGGATGGCATTGAGCGGCGTGCGCAGCTCGTGGCTCATCTGCGCGAGGAAGCGCGACTTGGCGACGTTGGCGGATTCGGCGCGGTGACGCGCCTCGTCCGAGATCGCCTTGGCCTGTTCCAGCTCGCCGATCAGCGCGTCCTTCTCGGCGCGCGCCTCGAGCGTGGCGAAGGTCGAGGAGTGCAGGCGATGCGCCAGCAGGACGAAATAGCCTTCAGCCGCGATCGCCAGCGCGGCCAGGATGTAATTGTCCAGCGAGCCGGTCATCACGAAGCTCAGCGCCATCGCGACCGCGACCGGCGCGGTGGCGGCCAGCGCTGCGATCGGCAGGTTCGCGGCCAGCATGCTCGATACTGCGATCACCAGCAGCATCAGGAACATCATGAGCGTTTCCGTGACCATGTCGAGCACGGGATGGATCAGGATCGCCATCCAGCACAGGCCATAGAGCAGGTCGAGCACGACGAAGCGGGTGCGCCAGGCGCGCGTCGCCGCGGGCGAGGACGGCTCGGCCAGGAAGCGATGGCAGCTGCGGATCAGCGCGGCATGAATGCAAAGCATGCCGGCGGTCCAGGCCGCGGCCGGGATCGGCTGCATCCACAGCCCGAACAGCACGCCGGTTGCGACCACGAGCAGCATCACGACGTAGGAGGCGGACAGCCGTGTCTGCGCATATTGGCGCAGCATCTCGGCGTCGAAGGCCGGCCGGGTTCCGCTGGTCGACGTTAACTTATCGCGCGCCTCGCGCACCCGTTGCGACGCAGCCCTTCGGCTGCTCGCCGATGGAGCGCTTACCGGCTCGGCCGGAAGCTGGACAACTTCAGGCTTTTCAGCGGGGTTACTCATCGAACAACAACGATTCCTGCCCGCGCCGGGCGCGGGCCTTCTGCATTGTCTATCTCTGGCAAGAAATCCTTAAGAGGTGACTTAAGGAGCTAAAGAATTACGTTAACCCGGCGTTAATTTTCTGCCGGTCTGCACCCTCAGTGCAGTGCGCCATGCTGGGCGATGTACACCACCGCGCCGGCCAGATAGCCCGCCAGCGCGGGGCCGGCGATGCGGCGGGCGTACCAGAGGAACTCGATCCGCTCGAGGCCCATGGCGGCAACGCCCGCGGCCGAGCCGATGATCAGGATCGAGCCGCCGGTTCCGGCGCAATAGGCGATGAACTCCCAGATGAAGCTATCCGGCGGATAATGCGCGAGGTCGTACATGCCCATGGTCGCAGCGACCAGCGGCACGTTGTCGATGATGGCGCTGAGCAGGCCGAGCACGATCACGATGACGTCCTGGCGGCCGATCGTGGCATCGAGCCATTTGGCTACCATCGACAGCAGGCCGGCATGGTCGAGGCAGGCGACGGCGAGCAGGATGCCGACGAAGAACACGATCGAGCTCATGTCGATCCGCGTCAGCGCGTGAACCAGCGTGAGCGGCTGGCGGACATGCTCGTCCTTGTGGCGGTGCACGATCTCGCCGACCAGCCAGAGCACGCCGAGCCCGAACAGGATGCCCATGAACGGCGCCAGATGCGTGACCGCCTTGAACGCGGGCACCGCGATCAGCGTGCCGAGCCCGAGATAGAACATCAAATTGCGCTCGAACCGGTCGACGGCCAGGATTCCGTGGTCCTTCGTCGGCGGTGCGATGGTCTTGCCCCTGAGCGAGAAGCTGATGAAGACGAGCGGCACCAGCAGATTGAGCAGCGAGGGCAGGAACACCGCGCCCATGATCTTCACCGGCGTGATCTGTCCGCCGATCCACAGCATGGTCGTGGTGACGTCGCCGATCACGGTCCACGCGCCGCCCGCATTGGCCGCGATGACGATGAGGGAGGCGAACAGCAGGCGGTCGTCGCGACGGGCGATCAGCTTCTGGATCAGCGAGATCATGACGATGGTGGTCGTCAGATTGTCCAGGATCGCGCTGAGGAAGAACGTGACGAAGCCGATCAGCCAGATCAGCGTGACCTGGCTCGTGGTGCGGATCAGCGAGGTGATGACCTCGAAACCGTCATGGGCGTCGATCACTTCGACGATGGTCATCGCGCCGATCAGGAAGAAGACGATCTGCGCGGTGGAGCCGACGGATTCGTCGAGCTGGCGGCCGACCAGCGCGTGGTCGCCCGTCGCGACCGCGTAGATGGTCCACAGCAGCCCCGCGCCAAGCAGCGCGGAGGCACTCTTGTTGACGCCAAGCGGATGCTCGAGCGCGATCGCCGCGTAGGCAATGACGAAGATGGCGGCGATCGCGATCAGCAAGGCGGGAGCTGCTCGTCAGGTCTCAGCGATTGAGGCGCGCGAGCAGGCTCGACGTATCCCAACGCTTGCCGCCCATCTTCTCGACCTCGGCGTAGAACTGGTCGACCAGCGCGGTCACCGGCAGGTTGGCGCCGTTGCGGCGGGCTTCCGCGATCGCGATCGAGAGGTCCTTGCGCATCCATTCGACCGCGAAGCCGAAATCGTACTTGTCCTCGTTCATGGTCTTGTAGCGGTTCTCCATCTGCCAGGACTGCGCGGCGCCCTTGGAGATGGTCTCGATCACGGCACCGACGTCGAGGCCGCTCTTCTTGGCGAAGTGGATGCCTTCGGAGAGACCCTGCACCAGACCGGCGATGCAGATCTGGTTGACCATCTTGGTCAGCTGGCCGCTGCCGGCGGGCCCGAGCAGCTTGCACATGCGCGCATAGGCGGCCGTGATGATCGGCTCGGCGCCGGCATAGGCGTCCTGCGCGCCGCCGCACATCACGGTGAGCACGCCGTTCTCGGCGCCGGCCTGGCCGCCGGAGACCGGGGCGTCGATGAACTTGAAGCCGGCCTTGGTGGCGGCCGCATCGAGCTCGCGCGCGACTTCGGCGGAGGCGGTGGTGTGGTCGACGAAGGTCGCACCCTTCTTCATGCCGGCGAAGGCGCCATCAGCGCCGATCGTCACCGAGCGCAAATCGTTGTCGTTGCCGACGCAGCACATCACGAAATCCTGGCCCTCAGCGGCGGCCTTCGGGGTGGCCGCGGTCTTGCCGCCGAACTTGTCCGCCCATTCCTTCGCCTTGGCCGCGGTGCGGTTGTAGACGGTGACCTCATGGCCCCCTTTTTTCACGAGGTGTCCGGCCATGGGGAAGCCCATCACGCCGAGACCGAGGAAAGCGACTTTAGCCATTGTGGTACCTTGTCCGTAGTTTGAGTTTTACGGTTATAGCCGGGCGAGGGGCGCCCGGGCGGCAATTTGAGGTTCCGCCGAGGAAGCGGACCGGGGGCACCATAAACCCTATGGGCCGGAGGGCAACGGCTTCGTTTGGCGGCCTCCTGTGCTAGGATGGCGGACCTCAAGGACTTCAAAACAAGGGAGCGAAAAGCATGGCATCGGGCTTGGGCGGCGTGAGCGTTGGTGTGCTCGATCATTTCAACATCCGGACCCGTAATCTGGCCGAGACGGTTCGCTTCTACGAGGACGTGCTGGGCCTGGAAAAAGGCGCCCGGCCGAATTTCGCCTTCCCGGGGGCCTGGATGTATAGCGAGGGCAAGGCGGTGGTGCACCTCGTCGATATTTCGCCGACCCCGGAGCCACAGAAGCCGGATTCCGGCGTTGTCCACCACGTCGCCTTCGTCAGCCGCGGGTTTGACGGCATGAAGCAGCGGCTGACGTCCAAGGGCATGACATTCGACTCCCGCCAGGTGCCTGGCGGCGACCTCTGGCAGATCTTCGTCCACGACCCCAACGGGGTCATGATCGAGCTGAATTACGAGGCCGCCCTGGAGCAGGGGGCCGCGCCCGCCGAGATGGCAGACGATATCGGCAGGCAGTAGCCTTTTGGGCGTTTCCGCTCTAATGGGGCATCCTAAAGTCCTGAGCATGATCCGGCCGGAAGACCGCTTCGCACGTTTCCGGATCATGCTCTCTGCAGGAGATGCGCTTTGAGCGTGACGCAGCAACAGGTTCTCGACAGCCTCGCCCGGATCAAGTCGCCGCGCGGGGTCGCGCTCACCAATGCCAATGTGCTGAGCCCGATCAGCGCCTCCGACGGCAAGGTGTTCTTCTCGATCAATGTCGATGCCGCCGAGGCGCGGGCCTGGGAGTCCATCCGGGGCGAGGCCGAGGCCGCGGTGCGCGCCATTCCCGGCGTCACCACCGTGATGGTGGCGCTGACAGCCGAGCGCAAGGCGGGCTCAGCACCGCCGCCGCCCCCGCAGCCGAGCCGCGGCGCGCCCGGCGTGCAGCCCGTCCACGCCCACAAGCCGCCGCCGCAGGGCGGCGCCCAATCGCCGATGGCACGGCAGTCCGAAATTCCGGGTGTCGCTGCAGTGATCGCGGTGGCCTCGGGCAAGGGCGGCGTCGGCAAGTCGACCACCGCGCTCAACCTGGCGCTCGGCCTGCGCGACCTCGGCCTCAAGGTCGGGCTGCTCGATGCCGACATCTACGGCCCCTCGGTGCCGCGCCTGACCGGCCTGCACGAGAAGCCGGAGCTGGACGGCGAGCGCAAGATGATTCCGCTCCGCCGCTTCGGCCTTGCCATCATGTCGATCGGCTTCCTGGTGGAGGAAGAGACCGCGATGATCTGGCGCGGTCCGATGGTGATGTCGGCGGTGACGCAGATGCTGCGCGACGTTGCCTGGGGCGCGCTCGACGTGCTCGTCGTCGACATGCCGCCGGGCACCGGCGATGCCCAGCTCACGCTGGCGCAGAACGTGCCGCTGAAGGGCGCCGTGATCGTCTCGACCCCGCAGGACCTGTCGCTGATCGACGCCCGCCGGGGGCTCGCGATGTTCAAGAAGGTCAACGTGCCCGTGCTGGGCATCGTCGAGAACATGAGCTATTTCCAGTGCCCGCATTGCGGCACGAAATCCGACATCTTCGGCCATGGCGGGGCGCGGCACGAGGCCGAGAAGCTCGGAGTACCGTTCCTCGGCGAGATCCCCTTGCACATGGCGATTCGCGCCACCTCGGACGCCGGCAAACCCGTGGTCGACAGCGAGCCGGACGGCCCCCATGCGGCGATCTATCGCGCCATTGCGGGACAGGTCCGGGACCAGCTCAAGGGCGTCGTCGCCACGACCTGAGGCGGCCCGGCCAATCCACTGGGGACATGCGACTTTCGTAGACCCCCGTCATGCCATTGTCGCGTTCCGAAACCGGGCCGTCCGTGTTAAAGGCCACGGCAGTCAAGCCCCTTCGGTGCGACGCGGCCCATAACGCGTCGCCGGCATGAGCGGCGGCAAAGAGGAAGTCTAGGGGAAACGCCCCAGCAAGGAGAGACCTGAAGATGAAGCGTCGTGATTTTCTGAAAGTGTCGGCAGCAGGCGCGGCGGCGACCGCCGCGGTGGCCTCGCCGGCGATCGCGCAGTCCTCGCCCGAGATCAAGTGGCGCCTGACGTCGAGCTTCCCGAAGTCGCTCGACACCATCTATGGCGGCGGCGAGCAGCTCGCGAAGTACGTCGCCGAGATGACCGACAACAAGTTCCAGATCCAGGTGTTCGCCGCCGGCGAAGTCGTCCCGGGCCTGCAGGCACTCGACGCGACCTCGAACGGCACGGTCGAGATGTGCCACACCGTCTCCTACTACTATGTCGGCAAGGACCCGACTTGGGCGATCTACGCCTCGGTGCCGTTCGGCCTCAATGCGCGCCAGCAGAACTCCTGGTGGTACCAGGGCGGCGGCGAGCAGCTCGGCAACGAGTTCTTCAAGAAGTCGAACGTGATCGGCTTCCCCTGCGGCAACACCGGCACCCAGATGGGCGGCTGGTTCCGCAAGGAGATCAAGACCGTTGCGGATCTCTCGGGCCTGAAGATGCGCATCGGCGGCATCGCCGGTCAGGTGCTGCAGAAGGTCGGCGTCGTGCCGCAGCAGCTCGCCGGCGGCGACATCTACCCGGCGCTGGAAAAGGGCACCATCGACGCGGCCGAGTGGGTCGGCCCCTACGATGACGAGAAGCTCGGCTTCGCCAAGGTCGCGAAGTACTACTACTACCCGGGCTTCTGGGAAGGCGGTCCGACCGTCCACGCCTTCACCAACCTCGAGAAGTGGAATTCGCTGCCGAAGAACTACCAGGCGATCCTCACCAACGCGGCGGCCAATGCCAACAGCTGGATGGCCGCGCGCTACGACATGCAGAACCCGGCGGCACTGAAGCGTCTGGTTGCCGGCGGCACCCAGCTTCGTCCGTTCACCAACGAGGTGCTGGAAGCCTGTCTCAAGTCGACCAACGAGCTCTGGGCCGAGATCTCGGCCAAGAACCCCGACTTCAAGAAGTCGATCGACGCCATGCAGGCCTACCGCTCCGACGAATATCTGTGGTGGCAGGTCGCCGAGTACACCTACGACACCTTCATGATCCGCGCGCGCACCCGCGGCTGATCTCTCAGGCAAGTCGCAAACACCGGAAAGCCCGGCCTCGAGGAGAGGCCGGGCTTTTTTTGCCGCCGCGCATCGAGGTCCAAAACAAAACGTCGAAAACAACCCCATGCACAGTAGACATGGGCTGGGTGCACGTTGCCCGATGCAGGCGGCTAATCGTCTGACATCTCGGAGCAAATCGGCGGGGCAGGGCAATTATGGCCGAAACGAGGATTTTTGCCTGATGCTGATCGCGGCGACCGGCGCCCCGCCTGCTTCCACATCGTCACTGCGAGCCAACGGGTTCGCGCGAAGCGCGTCCCGATGAGGCGGCGCGAAGCAGTCCAGCGTTACTCCGCGGAAAGATTCTGGATTGCTTCGCTACGCTCGCAATGACGGGCAGATGGAGTTGAGCCGCCTGGCAACGAGGCACTTTGACCCGTCGGGCAAAACAGTGGCAGAATGGGAACATCGAATAATCCGAATTCGCGCATCGCGCGTATCGGCTCGATCCGCCGGCACCATTCATGTCAGCACAATTGGCTGATCAATCTCCCGGCGTTCGCCGCAGCAGGTGCGACCATTTGGCAGGATTGTGGCCGAAGGCTCCGCCACGAATGGCACGATCTGCACATCCCTTAGCTCGACATCGCGGCTAGAGTCAGGGTGCTGCGCTGGAGCGCCTGACCAAGCGAAGGATATCCGATCGAGAGAAAATGCTAGACCGCTAGGAGGCATCGATGAGCAAGACCGCGGACAATCCCGTCGAAATGCGTCGTCAGCCCACAAACAGCAGGTCGGATCGACCATTCATGAGCCGGCGAAATATCCTGCTCGCTGGCACCGCGATGGCCGTCGCTTCGGCAATGAGCTCGGAAGCTGTCATTCCCGCGGCTCAGGCACAGCAAAACCAGCCAGCCGCTTCCGCCCGACGTCCCAACATCCTTGTCATCTTCGGCGACGACATCGGCATGTGGAACGTCAGCGCCTACAATAACGGCTTGATGGGCTGGACACCGAACATCGACCGCGTCGGCAAGGAAGGGATCATCTTCACCGATCACTATGGGCAGCCGAGTTGTACGGCCGGCCGCGCCGCGTTCATCATGGGGCAGCTGCCGATCCGGACCGGCATGACGACGGTCGGCATTCCAGGCTCAACGCGCGGGATACAAAAGACCGATCCCACCCTGGCCGAAGTGCTGAAGCCCCTCGGCTACCGAACTGCTCAATTCGGCAAGAACCATCTCGGCGACCGAAACGAGTTTCTGCCGACCATGCATGGCTTCGACTATTGGTTCGGCAACCTCTATCACTTGAATGCAGAGGAAGAGCCGGAAGAGCTCGACTATCCCGGCCAGAAGAATCCGGCATACAAGCAGAAGTTCGGCCCGCGCGGCGTGTTGCGTGCATGGGCAACGGACGTCGATGACCCCACCACGGATCCGAAATTTGGCCGCGTCGGCAAGCAGAAGTTCGAGGATACCGGCCCGCTGACACGGAAGCGGATGGAAACGATCGACAAGGAAGTGCTCGACGAAACGCTGAAATGGATGGATAGCAACGCCAAGGGCGACCAGCCATTCTTCGTCTGGTTCAACTCGACGGCGATTCACGTCTGGTCGCATCCGAATCCCAAATACATTCAGATGGCCGTCGATGAGGGTCGCGCCGAGGAAGACGTGGTGCGTGCACGCATGATCGAGCACGACGAACATGTCGGCACGCTGTTGAAGAAGCTCGACGATTTGGGCGTCGCGAACAACACCATCGTCGTCTACACGACCGACAACGGCAACGAATTGTTGTACTGGCCCGATGGCGGCTACGCGCCGTTCAGGGGAGAGAAGGGGACCACGTGGGAGGGGGGCGTTCGCGTTCCCTGCATGGTGCGCTGGCCGGGACAGATCCCGCCGGGGCAGGTCTCCAACGAAGTGCAGTCGCATGAGGATATCTATCTGACGCTTGCGACAGCGGCCGGTCAGGCGGGGCTCAAGGAAAAGTTGCTGTCGGGCGCCCAGCTCGGGCCGACCCAATACAAGGTGCATCTCGACGGCTACGACAATACGGCGTTGTGGACCGGAAAATCCAACAGGTCCGCGCGCCGCGAGTTCTTCTACTACGACGAAACCGATCTGATGGCGATACGCGTCGATGACTGGAAGATCGCGTTCGGCGTCAAGAAGGACAATAGCTGGTTCAACGAGAAGTCCTATCCAAGCATCCCCTACGTCTTCAATTTGCGGATGGATCCGATGGAGAAGATGGATCCGGAGTCGCACGAATGGGGCTATGCAGGTCGAAAGTTCTTCGCGCAGAAGCTCTGGGCGCCGACGGCCGCCGGACCTTTCGTGCAGGCTCATCTGGAAAGCTTGGCCGCGTTTCCACCGGGCCAGGGAGCGGACACGCTCAGTATGAAGAAGGCCGTCGATGACGCGATGAAGAAGCTGAACAAGCACGGCGAGTGAGACGGTCGACGTAGAATGTCGTGAACCCGAGCGGCGCTGTTGCCGGTCGCCGGAGCGCGATGCCAATGATCATCGAACCCAAGACGAGCGACGCCCCGATCGTATCTATCCGGGAGGGCCTTGGTCGGAGGGTCTTTCCCGCCCGTTCGACCGTCTTCGCCGAAGGCGAGATCGGAACGATCGCCTATGTTCTTCTCCGCGGTGACGTTACCATTTTCCTCAGGTTCGGAACCGAGCAGCAACGCGCCGTCACCAGGCTGAAGCCACCCCAAATGTTTGGCGTGCATGCGCTGATGGCCGGGGCGCAGCGCGCTGCTACGGCCTACACCGAGAACGGCTGCGAGCTCCTGGCTGTGAGCGAGAGCAGGCTCAAGCAAAAGCTCGAGGAGGCCGACCCGTTTCTTCGATACTGGGTCGACTACCTGTCCAAGCGCATCAATGACCTGTCCACGTGAAGACGAGTTGTGGAGCTGACAGCCATGCGTCACGCAGGCCGAAGTCCACGGATTCCGATATTCGTTACCGTGCTGTCCCTGTTCGTGCTGGCGGCTCTGTTGCTTGCAACCGCGCTCACGATCACCAATTTCATCGAAACCCGCAGGACGGCCATCAAGGTGGCCGCCGAGACCTTCAGGGCGACAATCGACCGCATCAACGAAAGGCGGCTGGGATTCTTCGCTCCCGCTTTTCTCATGACCGCACAGCTCAGCGACGACCCCTCGGTCAGGCGGATGGACGCTCTGAAGACGTCGATTGAAGCGCTGATCCTGACGAGTCTTGCACTCAATCCGCAGATTTCGGCAGCCTATGTCGGGTACGAAGACGGGGGCTATTTTCAGATCCTCTCGATCTCGGATGCGGAAATTCCATTCCTGACCGCCTTGGGAGGACCAGCCGAGACGCGGTTTGCCGTCCAGGAAATCCATCACGAAGGTTCGGGGGAGCGTATCGAATCCTGGCAATTTCTCGATGCGGCGCGGCGGCAGATCGGGACTTTGAGCAGGCCCGCCGATTACGATCCGCGGCAGCGCCCCTGGTATCGCGATGCCAGGGAACATCCGGAGCAGATCATCCGGAATGTGCCTTACATCTTCGCCACGACCTCACAGGCGGGATTTACGCTGGCAAAGGCCTTTGACGGCGGTGCAGTCGGAGTCGACATCACGCTTGATCGTCTGATGGCATATGTTCGCTCGGTTCGCCTGAATGAAGCCCATCGTTTCCTGGCGTTCGACGCCGAGCGGCGGCTTCTAGCCCACTCCGATCCCGATCAGATGTTCAAGCCGGCGAGCGGGGGAGGAGGCGGCTCGGTTGTCGTCGCAACGGCGAGCGACGTGTCCGATCCGGTGATGCAGGAGGCCGTACGGATATTCGATCGCGACGGGCCTTTTCCGCTGGTTCGTTTCTACGCCGACGGTGCGGACTATCTTGCTACCGTGGTCCGGCAGGTCGCCAGAGATGGCGGCGTGTTCTTCGTGCTTTATGCCGCGCCGCTCTCGGATTTCATGGGGACGTTTGCCGATGCCGCCGCCCGAAGCATTCCACCGGCTCTCCTTATCTTCGTGCTGTCGTTGCCGGCGATCGCCTATCTCGCGCACTCGATTTCAAGACCCGTCATGAGGCTCGCCGACGAGGCCGATTTGATCCGGTCATTCAAGTTGGACGATCCGATCGGCTTCGATTCGCGTGTTCGGGAAATCAACGTGTTGATCCGGTCGATGTCGGGGATGAAAAGCGCAATTCGAGAGGTATCCAAGTTCGTTCCAAAGTCCCTCGTGCGGGACATCCTTCAGACCGAGAAGGTGGTTGTGGTCGGCGGTGAGACTCGCACCGTCAGTATCCTGTTCACGGATATCCAGGATTTCACCACGATGGCGGGCGCTACGCCGGCCACGAACCTCATGATGAATCTCTCGGAGTATTTCGAGGAGCTTGCCTCCGTGATCCTGAGGGAACAGGGAACCGTCGACAAGTTCATAGGCGATGCGATCTTCGCCTTCTGGAATGCACCGCTGCCCGTCGCGCGGCATGAGCACGTGGCCTGCCGTACCGCGCTGAAGTGCCGGGCGGCCGGTCAGCGCCTCAACGAGCGCTGGTCGGTCGCCGGGCTTCAGCCCTGGCGGACCCGCTTCGGGATACATGTCGGTGAGGCCGTGCTGGGGAACGTCGGGTCATCCGACCGGATCGATTACACCGCGATCGGGGATACGGTGAACCTCGCTTCCCGCATCGAGGGCCTCAACAAATACTATGGCACTGAAATCCTCGCGAGCGGGCAAATCGCAGAGGTCTGCTCGGACGAATTCCTGTTTCGCCGGGTCGACAGGATTCAGCCGAAGGGAGCGGAAAGCCCGTTCGATATATTCGCGCTTCTTGATGTCGCCGAAAGCCCTGGGGAAGGTCGTGCTTCGATGGCGACGACGCAGCTTGTCAGGGAGTGGGACGCCGTCTACGCGGCGTATGCCAGCCGGAACTGGTTGCATGCGTTCGATGCGCTCGAGGGGTTTGCCCGCGAGCACCCGGATGATCTGCTGGCCGGAATCTACCTTGACCGGGTTGTCGGCTTCTTGCTTGAGCCGCCGCCGGATGATTGGGATGGGATCATCCATTTCAGCAGGAAGTGATTTGTGGAAACTTTTGTAGGATGGGTAGAGCGAAGCGAAACCCATCACCACGGTAGCGGATGACTCATCGCGCCACTATCGTTTGAGCAGGCAGCGACGGGTTTCGCTTCGCTCTACCCATCCTACGTCCTGTGTGCTCCACCGCGCGCCGGTCAATGTTGCCCTGCTTTCCAGTCGCGCTTGATTTTCTTGGCCAGCGACCATTTGTGAACTTCGGTCGGGCCGTCGTAGATCCGGAAGGCGCGGATCTCGCGGAAGGCCTGCTCGACGATCGTCTCCGACGAGACGCCGGTGCCGCCCATCACCTGGACGCAGCGGTCGGCGACGCGCATCAGCGCTTCCGACACGGCGACCTTCGCCATGGAGCTTTCGCTCGTCCCGAGCGAGCCGGTATCGAGCACGCCGGCGCACCAGTCGATCATCAGTTCCGATTGCTTGAGATCGATCAAATTCTCCGCCAGCATGAAGCCGACGCCCTCATGATCGACCAGCGGTTTTCCGAACGCCTGGCGGCGGCAGGCATAATCGGTGGCAATCTCGTTGGCGCGGATCGCAAGGCCCAGCCAGCGCATGCAGTGCGACAAGCGGGCAGGGCTCAGGCGGATCTGGGCATATTTGAAGCCATCGCCGGAGGCGCCGAGCATCTGGTCGGCAGGCACGCGAAGATTTTCGATGTCGATCTCGGCATGTCCGCCGGGCATCGAGCTGTCGATCGTATCGAGTACGCGCAACGTGCGGATCGCGGGATTTGGAAGGTCTACGAGGAACATGCAGGCGCCGTCGTTCGACTTCGCCATGACGATGCCGACCTTCGCGCCTTCGGCCCCGGTGATGAATTTCTTTCGCCCGTTGATGACCCAGTGGTTGCCGTCCAGACGGCACGTCGTCTGCATCATCGACGGATCGGATCCGGCGCCGCCCGCATCCGCAGGCTCGGTCATGAAGAACGCCGAGCGCGCCTTGCCGGACACCAGCGGCTCGAGGAAGCGCGATTTCTGCTCGCGGCTTCCGACCTTGCCCAGCAGATACATATTGCCTTCGTCCGGCGCCATGGTGTTGCACGCCAGCGGCCCGAGCGGCGAGAGGCCGGTCTTGATCAGGGCCTTTGCGGTCTCGCGTTGGGTGAGATGAGATCCGTCCGGCAGAATATGCGGCGTCAGGACGCCAGCCTTGCGCGCCTTGTCGCGCAGCTCCTGCACAAGCTCGTCGCTCGGGCCGTGAGGACCTGTCCGCGGATCGTTCTCGTAGGGAATGACTTCAGCGCGGATGAACGCTTCGATCTGCGCGGCAAGGCTGTCGTCTTGATGGGACATGCTTACGAAAACTCCGATCGGACCCGCCTGAGCGGAATGCTGCCTTTCGATCACCTATAGACGGGTGGGCCGGATTTGAGCAACACCCGCGCCGGCGCATCTGCCTGGAGCCAACAGCGGGCCAGACGATGTCAGTCTTCATATGCGGAGAGCGCAATACCGCGAGTAAGTTTCGCCACCAGGTTCCCAGGGAGCCGTGGGTTGGAAGCCCATTCTTTCGTACAGACGATGCGAGGCTATCAGCGCGTTGTTGCTCGACAAGCGTATGCGATTATATCCCGCCCTGCGGGCAAAGCTGACGAGTCCATCCGAGATGGCTCGTGCGATCCCGCGGCCTCGATAGATCGGGGCGACAAACATCCGAACCATTTCGCACTCTCGATCGTCGACACGCTTGATCGCACCGGTGCCGATGATTTCGTTTTCTGCGATCGCACACAAAAGGAGAGCCCGATCGGCGTACACGGTTTCCGCGTTTTCGAGATCCGATAGCCGCGAGTAAATGAAGTCCCGCACAAAGGGGTCCGGGTGGTCATGGAAATGCTCACGCCAAACAGCTTCAATGAGCCGCCGCGCCGCCGGCGCGTCACCAGGTCGGAAGGGCCGGACAATCGCCCAGGTCCGACGGCCGCGTCGGACTGAGCCGGGCTCAATCGGCGACTTCGGCTTCCTGAGCGTCCCCATGCCGCATGCCGGTGTCGGAGCGTCGTGCTGCCCGGTACCGGCCAGGCGATTGGCCGTGATGCCGATGGAACAGCTTCGAAAACGCCGCCGCTGTCTCGTAACCGACCCGGCTCGCAATCCGTGCGATCGGCTCGTCGCTGGTTTCCAGCAGGAACGCGGCTTCCGCCATCCGGCGTTCGATCACGTAACGATGCATGGACTGACCGACGAGCTTGGTGAAGCGCGCCGAAAAAACCGAGCGACCGAGCCCCACGCGCTGACCAAGGTCGCTCAGCGTCCAGGACCGCTCGGGGTTTTCGTGAATCAGCTTCAGCGCCGGTCCGACGTGCGGATCGGATATGGCCCCGAGCCAGCCGCCTTGTCCGGGAGTGAGAGAAGCGATCCAGCTTCGGAGCACTTCGACAAAGAGCACTTCTGTCAATCGCGATAGCGCGACGCCTTGGCCGGGACGCTCGGTCGCGGACTCGCTGACCATGCGGCGCAGGATTGCTTCGAGCCAACCGCCGTCCGTCGTCGGCTTCAGCAGGAGCACGGGCGGCAGCAGCTCCAGCACGTTGCCGAACAGTGGCCGTGACACCGTGAAGTTGCCGCAGATCATGGTCGAGTGCGGCTTCGTACGGCTGCCGTGTCGAACGACGCCAAGACGCGGGGACGTTCGATCGATATCCATGATCCGCAAAGGCTTGGCCCGGCGATCCGAATAAAACACATGGGGCTCGCCGCGTGTGATGACGACAAAATCGCCCGCGGTCATCTGCATTTCCTGACCCCGTTCAAGCGCGAGGGTCGCTGAGCCATGGCTGAGGTAGTGAAACAAGGCGTAGGGGCGCTGTGGCAGCTCAAGCTGCCAGGGATGGCCGAGCTCGAAGTGAAAGAGCAGCGTTCCGCCGAGCCGAACGCGATCCAGCACCTGGGCGAGGATGTCCATGCCGTCCAAATTAGTCCGGTGGACGATCGGACACAACATCCGGACGATTGATCTCTGTTGGCCGAAGGTCTGCGGACTACCTCATCCCGCGGCGGGCCGACGCCAGGTGGGGCAACCATTCCGCTACGGCGGATGGAAGACCGCGACCTTACTGGAAACGCCTGTCCATTCCCCCCACGGACTTTATTCGTCCGACATTCCAACAGGACCATTCAATGCGACATATCCTTCTTTCAACTGCCACCGTACTTCTGGCCGGGTCAACGTTGATGGGCTTCGCCCGTTCAGCCGAACTGCCCAAAGGCGCAGCCCACAACATCGTGCTCGTGCACGGCGCTTTCGTGGATCAGACGAGCTGGCAGCCCGTTGCCGACATTCTCACGAAGAAAGGCTACAACGTCACGCTCGTCGAAAATCCGCTCACCTCCCTGCAGGCCGATGTCGATGCGACCAAGCAGGTGCTCGCAAAGCAGGCCGGCAAGACCGTTCTGGTCGGCCACTCCTGGGGCGGCGTGGTGATCACGCAGGCCGGCGACGATCCCAAGGTCTCGGCGCTGGTCTATGTGTCCGCCTTCGCGCCGGAGGTCGGTGAATCCCTGGCGTCGCTGTCAAAGGCCGGCCCGCCGACCGAAGGCGGCAACGCGATCCATCCTGATGCGAAGGGCAATCTGTACATCGATCCCAAGGTGTTTCCGTCGGCTGTCGCGGCCGACCTTCCCCCGGAGATCGCCGAGCACCTGGCTCGCTCGCAGCTTCCGTTGAGTGTCGCTGCGTTCGAGGCCCCCGTCACCATTGCGGCCTGGCATGACAAGCCGACGTTCGACGTCATCACCACGAAGGACAGGGTCATCGCGCCCGAGGCCCAGAAGTCGTTCGCAGCCAGGATGAAGGCTCAGACGACGGAAGTCGCCGGCAGCCACGCCTCGCTCGTCGTCCATGCGAAAGAAGTCGCCGAGGTCATCGAAAAGGCAGCGCTCGTGAAGTGAACGGACTACTCCCCGCGCGAAAGCGCCGGGAGATCTCGCGGTGGTGTCCCGGCGAACGGACATGGGATGGGCTGGACAGTCCGTCCCACCGCGGCCGGGGCACCCCAGGGGGGACTTGAGTTGCACTCCTAAATTGCACTGAGAGCAATGTTGTTATTGTACTGACATAACTATCGGATCATAGTCGGATCAATCAGAGAATTGCACCGGGTTCGGCCCGGACGACGGAGCCACGACAATGAGCGTCAGTTATTTCGACCTGTTCCTTGCATTCATCGGACTGGTGTTCGGAGTGCCCTCGGCGCTGCCGGGCCTGTTTTTCCGGAGCGAGGACCCGCCGCGCCGGCGGCCTTCGTAGGAAAGGGGAGGGCAGGCCAGGCCGGGGATGCCGCTATGGACCTGACGGCCACCACCATCCTCATCGCCTTCGCCGGCGTGTTCCTGATCTGCTTCATGAAGGGTGCGTTCGGCGGCGGCTTCTCCATCGTCGGCATTCCGCTGCTGTCCGTCGTGATGGACCCGGTGACGGCCGGCGGCCTGCTCGCGCCGCTGTTCATCGCGATGGACTTGTTCGCGCTGCGCTACTGGAAGCCCTCGACCTGGTCGAAGCCGGACCTCGTCTTGCTATTGCCTGGGCTCCTTATCGGCATCGCCCTCGGTTATCTCCTGTTTCGCGTGCTGGACCATCGCGCCGTTGCGATCGTGATGGCGGTCGTCACGCTCGTCTTTGTCGGCTTGTGGTTCTGCCGCGATCCGAAGGTGGTCATCGCGCCGCGCTCGGCGCCGAAGGCCGTTGCTGCCGGGCTCGCCTCGGGCGTCACGACCATGGTCGCGCATTCCGGCGGACCGCCGCTTGCGATGTATCTGCTGCCGCTCGGCCTCAGCAAGGAGGTCTATGCGGGAACGACGAGCCTGTTCTTCACCGTCGGCAATGCGACCAAGGCGCTGCCGTGGCTGCTGCTGGTGCGCCCGAGCGGCAACGAATGGATCGTGATGGCGATTTGCCTCCTCGCCATTCCCGCCGGCGTGTGGCTCGGCTGGCGATTGCACGGGCGGCTCGACCAGCAGCAGATCTTTCGCGCCTGCTACGGATTGCTGGTGGTCACGGCATTGAAGCTGCTGTGGGACGGCGTGTCCGGCTATCTCGCCTGAAGCACGCGCCGCGACGCGATGGATCGCGCCGGCGGCAAAAGCGTTGACTGGATGAATGAGGTCGGCGACGAACAATGTCGCAGGCCATCGCGGACGCGCAGGGCCGTGACATCGGGCCTGGCGTGCCGCGACAGACCAGGGAGCAGCGCATGGCGATCGTCTTCATCACCGGCAGCACGGACGGTCTCGGCCGGGCGGCGGCGCAATCGCTGCTCGATCAGGGGCACCGCGTGGTGCTGCATGCGCGATCGGCCGATCGCGCCGCGGCGGTCGCGGACTTCACCTCGCGCGCCGCGGGAATTGCGGTTGGTGACCTCAGGAGCGCCGCCGAGACCAAGGGCATCGCCGATCAGGTCAACGCGATCGGACGCATGGATGCGATCATCCACAATGCCGGTGTCTACACCCAGGACAGCCGCGCTCCGACTGCGGAAGCGCATGCCGGCACGCTGGCGATCAACACGCTGGCGCCGTACATGTTGACGGCGCTGATCGCGCGGCCGAAGCGGCTGGTCTATCTCAGCAGCGGCCTGCATCGCGGCGGCGAGGGGTCGCTGCACGATCTCGACTGGACCACGCGAAGCTGGGATGCGGCAAAGGCCTATGCGGAGAGCAAGCTGCATGCGGTCGCGCTGGCCCTAGCGCTCGCACGGCGCTGGCCGCAGGTTCTGAGCAATGCGGTCGATCCCGGCTGGGTGCGCACCAGAATGGGCGGTGCGGGCGCCCCCGTGGACCTCGACACCGGGCAGCGGACACAATCCTGGCTCGCCGTGAGCGAGGAGCCGGCCGCGATGGTCAGCGGCCGCTACTGGCATCACCTCCGGCAGGAGCAGCCCGCTGGTGAGGCGGCCGACCCGAACTTCCAGGACGCGCTCATCGAGAGCCTAAGCGAGCTGACGGGCGTGACGCTTCCGGCGGCCTAGCGTTGCGGCTTACACGAGCCTGACAAGGGCAAAAAGCCGGGCGAGGCTCGCCTTTTTGCTGGCCGAAACGGCGTGGATGGTGGAAGAGAGCGAAGATGCGGCGCGGGCCGTGAGCTGACATGAGTACTTTTCCGGACACGCGATGCGCCTTCTGATCGTCGAGGACAATGCCGAGCTGGCGCGGCTCGTGGCCGCGGGGCTGTCGGCTGCGGGCTATGAGAGCGACATCGTGGGCAGCGCGGCCGAGGCGCGCGAGGCGGTCAGCAGCGTCAGCTACGCCGCGATGATCCTCGACCTCGGTCTTCCCGACGGCGATGGCCTGTCGGTGCTGCGCGAGCTGCGCCGGCAGATGGAGCCGCTGCCGGTGCTGGTGCTGACCGCGCGCGGCGGGCTGCAGGACCGCGTCAGCGGCCTGCGCAACGGCGCCGACGACTATCTCGCAAAGCCGTTCGCGATGGAGGAGCTGGTGGCGCGGCTGGAGGCGATTTTGCGCCGGCCGGGGCAACTGCTGGGCCGCTCGTTGCGCCTCGCCAACCTCGTCTACGACACCGAGAGCCGCCAGATCTTCGTCGACGACCAGCCGCGGATCATCTCCGCGCGCGAGACCTCGGTGCTGGAGATCCTGCTGCGCCGGCAGGGCCGGGTGGTGCCGAAGAAGAACGTCGAGGACCACATCTTCGGGCTCGAAGGCGAGGTCGCCTCCAACGCCGTCGAGGTCTACGTCTCGCGGCTGCGCAAGCAGCTCGCCGAGCACGGCGCCAAGGTCGTGATCCACACCATCCGCGGCGTCGGCTATCTGATGGCGGAGGAGAAATAGCGTGTCCGCCGCCCGCTCATCCGCGAGGCCGACGTTCAAATCGCTGATCTGGCGCATCGTCTTCCTGCACATCGTCGCGGTCGCGATGGTTGCGATCTTCCTGCCGCTGGTGCTGTTCTGGCTGCTCAACTCCGAGGTCGACCAGCTGCATCGCGATGCCATGCGCGCCCAGGCCGAGGTGCTCGCCGAACGCATCGTCCCGCAGGCGGACGGCACGCTGACGTTCAACCTGCCCGATAGTCTGAGGGGCCTCTATTCGGAAGCCTATGGCCGCTACCTCTACGACATCCGCGACGAGGACGGCCGCGTGCTGTTCTCCTCGCGGCGAAGGTCCGGTGATGCCGCGCCGCCGCGCCTGTCCGAGACGATCTCCGGTGCCGGCGTCAGCCGCGTGATCGAGGGCAGGACGGTGCGCATCCGCGTCGCCGAGGACCTTGCCCATCGCGACGTCATCATCGACGACATCATCTCGAACTTCTTCCGGCGCGTGGGATGGATCACCATCCCGATCCTGCTGGTGCTGCTCGCCACCGACATCATCATCTTCCGCCGCGCCGTCGCGCCGCTATGGAAGGCTTCGGAGGAGGCGAGCAATATCGGCCCGGCGCGCACCGACATCCGCCTGCCGACCGAGCAGATCCCGCGCGAGATCATGCCGCTCGTCACCGCGGTCAACCAGGCGCTCGACCGCCTCGAGGACGGTTTTCGCGTGCAGCGCCAGTTCACGGCCGACGCCGCGCATCAATTGCGCACGCCGCTCGCCATCCTGCGCACGCGGATCGAGACGCTTCACGACGGGGCGGCGAGGGAGGCACTGCATGCCGACATCGAGGGCATGAGCCGCATCGTCGCCCAGCTGCTGGAGATCGCCGAGCTCGACACGCTGGTGCTCGATCCCGGCGAGACCGCCGATCTGCGCGCCGTCTGCACCGAGGTGGTGGGCTCGATCGCGCCGTTCGCGCTGGCCCAGCACAAGGACATCGCGCTCAGGGGCACTGACGCCCCGGTGCTGATCCACGGCAATGCCGAGATGCTCCAGCGCGCGATCTTCAATCTCGCCGAGAACGCCATCAAGTTCACGGCGAAGGACACCTCGGTCGATGTCGAGGTCGGCGAGGACGGCTCGGTGCGCGTGCGCGATTGCGGCCCGGGCATTGCGGAGGGCGAGCGCGACCTGATCTTCCAGCGCTTCTGGCGCCGCGACCGCCAGCGCAGCGACGGCGCCGGCCTTGGCCTATCGATCGTGCGCGGCGTCGCCGACGATCACGCCGCGACGGTCGCGGTGGAGAATCTCGAAGGCGGCGGCGCGGAGTTCACGCTGCGGTTTCGATTGGCGGAGAAACCGGACGGCGTCGAGCCGCAAGCGATGCGGCATTGACGCTGCACCCTCTCCCCTTGCGGGAGAGGGTGGCTTCGCAACAGCGAAGCCGGGTGAGGGGTTGTCTCCGCGAGTCCGGCTGCGAGTTGAAGGCACGGAGAGAACCCCTCATCCGGCGCTTCGCGCCACCTTCTCCCGCAAGGGGAGAAGGAAGAGGGCAGCTACACCCGCGTCGGTCAGTCCGCCCGCTACTTCTGCGGCGGGCCGAGATCCAGCGGGGGCAGCTCGATCTGCGGAACCTCGATCTTGACCTTGTCGAGGTCGACGTTGAGCGGCTTGTCGAGGAGGCCGGTCACGACCGACGGGAAGATGATCACCAGCAGCACCATGATCATTTGCAGGCCGATCCAGGGCATCGCGCCCCAATAGATGTCGGAGCTCTTCACTTCCTTCGGTGCGACGCCGCGCAGGTAGAACAGCGCGAAGCCGAACGGCGGATGCAGGAACGAGGTCTGCATGTTGACGCACAGCATCACGCCGAACCAGATCAGCGCCGCGTCCGCGCCGACCACGGGGGTGAGGATCTTCTGCGCGATCGGCGCGATCATCGGCAGGATGATGAAGGCGATCTCGAAGAAGTCGAGGAAGAACGCCAGGAAGAAGATGAAGAGGTTGATGAAGATCAGGAAGCCCCAGACGCCGCCGGGCAGCGAGGTCAAGAGATGCTCGAGCCAGACGCCGCCGGAGACGCCGAGGAACACCACCGAGAAGCAGGTCGATCCGATCAGGATGAAGGTGACCATGCAGGTGAGGCGCATGGTGGACTCGTAGCCCTGCTTGATGAGGTCGCGCAGGTCGGGGATGCGCGCGGCCTGGAAGCAGATCCAGGCGACCGCGAGATAGGTCACCGCGAAGGCGAGCTTGAAGAACAGGTTCTCGCTGAACAGCATCGCGATGATGGTGCCGACGCCTGCGGCGACGACGCCGATGACCAGCACCTTGCGGTCGTTCGAGGTGAAGTCCTTGTGGTGGATCGCGGCGAGCACGATGGCGCCGACCGCGCCCATCGCGCCGGCTTCCGTCGGCGTCGCAAGGCCCATCATCATGGTGCCGAGCACGACGAAGATCAGCACGGCCGAGGGGATGATGCCCATCAGGCATTTCTTCCACAGCGCCCAGCCGGTCAGCGTGCGCGCTTCCAGCGGCACCGGCGGCACGTGCTCCGGCTTGATCAGGCCGAGGATGAAGGTGTAGCCGGCGAACAGCATGATCTGGAACACCGACGGGCCCCAGGCGCCGAGATACATGTCGCCGACCGACTTGCCGAGCTGGTCGGCGAGCACGATCAGCACTAGCGAGGGCGGCACCAGCTGCGTGATGGTGCCGGAGGCCGCCAGCACGCCGGTGATGTAGCGCATGTTGTAGCCGTAGCGGATCATCACCGGCATCGAGATCAGCGCCATGGCGATCACCTGCGCCGCCACCGTGCCGGTGATGGCGCCGAGGATGAAGCCGACGATGATCACGGAATAGCCGAGGCCGCCGCGCACCGGGCCGAACAGCTGGCCCATCGAATCCAGCATGTCCTCGGCGAGGCCGCATCTCTCCAATATGGCGCCCATGAAGGTGAAGAACGGGATCGCGAGCAGCAGCTCGTTGGAGAGCACGCTGCCGAACACGCGGCCCGGGATCGCCTGCAGGAAGTTGAGGTCGAAGAACCCGAGATGGATGGCGAGGAAGCCGAAGGACAGTCCGACCGCGGCGAGCGTGAACGCCACCGGGAAGCCGATCAGCATCGCCAGAACCAGGCCGCCGAACATCAGCGGCGGCATCATCTCCAGCGTAATCATTGGGTCGGCCTCTCGTACTTGGCGTCGATCGTCACATAGCCCT